>OEIU01000074.1_pt1 | contig 96575 bp, 86 predicted proteins | sample 1539221 | NCBI WGS metagenome assembly OEIU01 (sample SAMN03792071, study PRJEB22550) | activated sludge metagenome | feature: wastewater treatment plant; material: activated sludge; isolation source: Wastewater treatment plant of a petroleum refinery complex | place: Argentina: Zarate | collected...
ATGGATCAGTCAGTTCCGCGCGCGCGGTAGTGGCTTAACCGGACACTAGTGGGCTAAAGCCTGACCTACAGAAGAGTTCAGTCGTACAGCAGATACCCCGCCCGTTCCTCGTCCCAGGCCCGTTCGTCCTGGGTCGCCAGGAGATCGAGATCGGCGGGGATGGCGTGGCGGTCGTCGACCCATTCGCGCAGCAGCGGACTGCCGTTGATCACGTCGATGGCGAGGCGCGTTTCGTATTCGTAGGGAAAGTCGCGCCACAGCGGATAGTCGGGTTGCAGGTTGCGCAGCGCCTTGAACGCGAGCGCCTGCAGGCGCCACGGTTTGAAGACCTCGTGCGAATAGCCGCCATCTTCGACATGGATCTGCAGTCCGGCGCAGAGCTTGCCGACGTGCTTGTGGAATGTCGGTTCGAACCAGCACGGGCGCAGCAAGCAGCCCTGCAGCCAGTGCGGCGCCAGCCGCTGCATTTCCTTCACGAGTGCATCGATGTCGAGATCCGGCGCGCCGAACAGTTCCAGCGGCCGCGTCGTGCCGCGTCCTTCCGACAGCGTCGTGCCTTCCAGCATCACGGTGCCGGCGTAGCAGCGCGCCATCCACAGGTTCGGCGCGTTGGGGCTCGGGTTGATCCACGTGCGCTCGCCGAGCGGCCAGCCATGACCCGGCGCGAGCGCCGGACGCCACTCGCGCATCGTGATGACCTTGTAGTCGACATCGAGATCGAGCGTGGCGACGAACCATTGCGCGAGTTCGCCGAGCGTCAGCCCGTGGCGCATCGGCATCGGGCCGGCGCCGACGAAGCTCTCCCAGCCTGCGCGCAGGCTCAGTCCTTCGACCGGACGGCCGACGGGATTCGGACGATCCAGGATCCAGACCGACTTGCCATGCTGCGCCGCCGCTTCGAGCACGTAGCGCAGCGTCGTGATGAACGTGTAGATGCGGCAGCCGAGATCCTGCAGATCCACCAGCAGCACGTCGAAGGTGTCCATCATCGCCGGCGTCGGCCTGCGCACTTCGCCATAGAGACTGAACACCGGAATGCCCTGCGCCGGATCGATGAAGTCCGGCGACTCCATCATGTTGTCCTGCTTGTCGCCGCGCAGGCCGTGCTGCGGACCGAAGGCGGCGGTGAGGTGCAGATCCTTCTGCGCGGCCAGCGCGTCGAGCGAATGCGTCAGATCCTGGGTGACCGACGCAGGATGCGCGAGCAGGGCGACGCGTCGACCTTTGAGCGGTTCACGCAGGACGGCCTCTGCGAGGAGTCTGTCGATGCCGAAGAGCATGGTTTGGCGATGCTGGAACGGGCGGCCAGAATAGCAGGCGGCCGGGAGGCGCGGTTCGGCAGATGGCGCAGCCGATCGATCTTTCACACCGACCGATGTCGGAATGGCTCGGCGTCGGGCGTCCTTGGATCAGACGCTGCCCACGACCTGCGAACTGACGGCGGCGGATCCACGTTCAGTACATGTCTTCAAGGAATCAGTCATGACTCATGAGCTCTCCATCGAACTGACGCTCGACGCACCGGCCGAAAAGCTCTTCCGCTGCTACACCGACCCGAAGCTGCTGCAGAAGTGGTTCGCTCCCGAGCCGTGGACGATCAAGAGCGTCGACATCGATCCGCGCGCCGGCGGACGCATGAGTTTCGTCATGGCTTCGCCGGACGGTCAGGAGTATCCCAACAGCGGCCTCTACCTGGAGGTCGTGCCGAACAGGAAGATCGTCACCACCGATGCCGTGACGCCGGACTTCAAGCCGTCAGGCCCTTTCATGATCGCCGAAGTCACTTTCGAAGATCTCGGCAACGGCAAGACCCGGTATCGCGCCGTCGCGCGTCACTGGAACGAGGAAACGATGAAGCAGCATCAGGAGATGGGCTTCGAGCCGGGCTGGACGCAGACGGCGCGGCAGCTCGAGGCGCTCGCCAGGAAAATCTAGAAGCCCTGCGAAGCCGTCGGCATCACCGCCCGGTCACGAAGCGCGTCCAGGTCCGGTTGAGCGAGCGCGTGAAGTCGGCGGACTTCGTCAGGTTCGGTTGCAGGCGCGCCGTGACTTCGGGCGTCGGGTAGATGCTCGTGTCGGCGCGCAGCGATTCATCGATCAGCGGCGTCGCCGCGGCGTTGCCATTCGCGTACTTGACGAAGTTCGAGTTCGCCGCCGCGACCTCCGGTTGCAGCAGGTAGTCGATCAGCTTGTGCGCGTTGCCGGGATGGGCGGCGTCGATCGGGATCGCCAGCGTGTCGAACCACATCAGCGCGCCTTCCTTCGGGATCGAATACCTGATGTCGAGCGGCTTGCCGGCCTCCTCGGCACGATCGCGCGCCTGCAGCACGTCGCCGCTGTAGCCCACGGCGATGCACAGTTCGCCATTCGCAAGCTGCTCGATGTATTGCGAGCTGTGAATGGTGCGCAGGAATGGCCGGATCTTCATCAGCGCGTCTTCTGCCAGCTTCAGGTCCTCGGCGGATTCGCTGTTGGGATTCCTGCCGAGGTACAGCAGCGCGGTGCCGATCATGTCGGTCGGATCGTCGAGCATCGACACGCCGCAATCCTTGAATTTCGAGATCACGGCGGGGTCGAAGATCAGTCGCCAGCTGTCGACCGGCGCGTCCGGCATGATCTTCTGCAGCTTTCCCGCGTCGTAGCCGATGCCGGTCGTACCCCACATGTACACGACGGAGTGCGCATTGTCCGGATCGTGCGCGGCCTCGCGCTGCGCGATGTCCGGATCCACGTTCGCGAGGTTCGGCAGCTGCGATTTGTCGAGCTTGCGGAACACGCCTGCCTTGATCTGGCGTTCGAGGAAGTAGGCGCTCGGCACGACCAGGTCATAGCCGGAAGTGCCGCTCAGCAGCCGGGTCTCGAGTATTTCGTTCGAATCGAAGACGTCGTAGCGCACCTTGATGCCGGTGTCCTGTTCGAACTTCTTCAGCACCTCTTCGTCGATGTAATCCGACCAGTTGAAAACGTTGACGACAGGCTCTTCCTGACCGGCCGTCGGGGCGCCTGGTGCGGCGGCCTGTTCAGTGGTGGATTCTTTCTTTCCGCAGCCGGCAATCGCGAACAGCATGAGGGCGATCCCGAACAAAAATCGTTGCGCACGCATCCCTGGCTCCGGAGAAAGGTGGCGGTTGAATCTGCACCATATAGGTCGATAGTTCTCCAGAGAACGTGGAGTGTGCGTATCTCCCGAGCAGAGCAGGACGCAGCACTGGCGGATGGCAGATCGCAACGCATGATCCGCTCCCTTGCCTGCCGTGCGGGCTCAGGCTGACAATGCACGCCAGCCTGACAGGGAGGTGGTCGTGACATTGCGCGAAGAACGAAAGCTGCGAGCCGCAGAAGAAGCGGAAGCGTGGCTCGAACGACTGGAGCGCACCCTGCGTCCGGACGAGGTCGCGCCCTTGCGGGAGTGGCTCAAGGTCCGGCCGCATCGCGATGCGATCATCGCGAGATGCAATCTCTGGCATGGGCCGGAGATCCTGGCAGTGCTGGCCACTCTCTTTCCTGTGGACATGGCGCCACCGCCGCCCAATCGCTGGTTGGGGCAGGTCGCGCTTACCGCCTTTTCGGCGGTGGTCTGGCTTGGAGTCATCGTGACGATCGTGGTGCTGTGGACGCGCGAAGATGCCTCTCGCACGCCCTTCGGCGCCGGAGATTCCTATCGCACGGCCGTCCACGGGCAGCGCGTACTCCGGCTCAGCGACGGCAGCAGCGTCATGCTCAATACCGCAACGTATGTGCTCGCGAACATCGGAACCAGATCGCGCGAAGTCACCCTCGTCGATGGCGAAGCAACTTTCGATGTGACGAAGGATCCTGCCCGTCCATTCCAGGTTCGTGCAGGCAGCCGGCAGTTCGAATGCGGACCCGATGGCGGACGCTTCAATATCCGCCGCCTCTCCGACACCGATGTCGAGATCACCCTCGTGCGCGGCAGCATCAAAGCGCTGGTCAACGCCGATGCTGCGGCCCTGACGCCGGCGCAAGTGCGCTCGCGGTTCAGTGCAGGCGCGCACACCTTCCATGCTTCTGAAGGCGGGTTGCTCGGACCCGGATGGGTATTGCCCGGGAAGCTGGACAAAGAAAGCATGGAAAGGCGCCTTGCCTGGCAGCGTGGGCGAATCATCCTCGTCGACGAAATGCTTGAGGATGCACTCAAGGAAGTCGAGCGCTATACGACGACCCGGTTCGTGCTCGTCGATGACGGATTGCGCAGGCTCCGGGTCAGCGCCGAGTTCCGCACCGGCGACATCGACGCCGTCCTGCGCCTGCTGCGGGACACGCTGCACGTCGAATCGCGAGCAGATGAGAACGGCGACTTCCTGCTTTCGCTGTCCACACAGCCATAGCTCGCACACTTGAGCGTCGAAGCGCTTTCAGTCAGCGTCGCTCAGCGCGTCGTCCGCCAGGTACTGCAGCGCATCGGGAACAAAGGAAAGGTCGGTCGCTTCGCGCACTGCCAGCCGCATCTGCTTTTCCAGCACATCGTGCGGGACAGGATTCTGGTAGCGGGCAAGGCAGCGCCTGAGCGCCTCGCCTGCAGCGACGCCTTCGGTGCGCACCAGCCGATAGGCCTTCACGACAAGCGCTTCGGCTGCGCCGGGTGTCAGTAGCTGCGGCAGCGAATCGATACGCGCAAGATCGTCGTCGGCAACCTCGAGTTCGTAGCGTGTCGCCAGCGCCAGGAGCAAGCGGGCGCTTTCCGCTCTCGTGCTCGTCGGCAGGATCGGAATCTTGAGATCCAGGCGTCCCGGGCGTTTCAGATCCACTTCGATCAGATCCGGGCGCGACGACGCCAGTACCCACATCACTCTGCCGCGATTCGCACTCTCGGACATTTCCTGAGCAATCATCGAGTAGAGCCTGCCCGACAGGCCGTTGTCCCCCGTCCCGGAATCGCGTCGACCGAGCGTCTGATCAGCCTCGTCGATGAAGACGATGCAACGGCCCAGCGCGCGAGCGAGGCTGAAAACCTTTTCGAGATTCCCCTCGCTCGCACCGATCCACTTCTCGCGGAAATTCTTCAGCTTGACGATCGGTACGCCGACTTCGCCGGCCAGGCATTCGACCAGAAACGTCTTGCCGGTGCCGACGGGTCCGCAAAGCAGATACCCCATGGGCAACGCCCGCAGGTCATTGCTCCTCCATAGCTTGATGTCCTGGCGCAACCAGCGCTTGAGTTCGTCCTGTCCGTGGTAGTTGTCCAGCGTCCGCGTGGACTGCAGGAATTCGATGAGGCCCGGCGCGTCGTGCTCGACCATCTCCTTTTTCACGGCAGCGAATTCGTCGTACCGCAACACCTGCTGCCGGTAGGTCCGCACCTTGGTCAACTGCTCGATCGTGCGGATCGATACGCCCACCATCGACGCTGCGAGAGCATTCAGATCAGGACTTTCCGGGATCGTTCCCGGGTAGTTGCGCTGAAGAACCGTCAGGGCGGCCTGCAGTTCGGCTACCGAAGGCAACGGAACCTGCACCGACGCCACGTGCGGCCCGAAGGCGATGAGCGGTTCGAGATCACTGAGATTGTCCGTGATCAGAATACTGGTGAAGGGCAGCTGCGCGAATGGATCGCTCGAACCCCACTCGCGCACAATCGCAGTGAGCGCACCGTGTTCGAAGCCGGCGCCGTCCACCGGAAGGATCTGTCCAGCGGAGCGAATCAGCACGGCGACGCGCACCGCTTTGCCCGGATCGAGCGCGCTCATGTTGGCCAGGTAGCGCAGATACTTGCTGACGAAGCGAACGGCTTCGAGAGGACCCTGCGGCAAACTCCGCAGCGCCGAGGGAACCCAGTCAGAAAGCCGCTCTGCACCGCGCGCCACGACGAGACCGCTGCCGAGATCGTAGGTGAACACGACATCGAAGCTCTCGAGTACCTCGTCGCGAACATAGTGATCGATGTTGACGAGTCTGCCGCCCGACGCCATTCGATCGTTCACATTGCCGTGAACCACGAACTGGCCCGAAGCGCCACTCTCGAACGTGACCTGAAGCTGGGTTGCCCAGTCGGGTGCGTCGTCAATTGGATGCATAACTGCCCGCTCAATCCGTCAGAACGTCAACAGGAACGTCGCTCCCCGTTGCAGACCTCGCACATACCGCACGCGCCCGCCCATTCCGTACACCAGCCGGCGCGCCACCGCGAGCCCGATTCCTTGCCCGTCTTCGCGAGTCGTGAAGAAGGGCAGGAATATCTGTTGCTCGAGTCCTTCCGGAACGCCCGGTCCGTTGTCGCGCACGCTGATCAGCATCCGGCCGCCGCGTCCCAGTCGCGCCTGAATCCACAGCCGCGGTTCCGTTTCGTTCTCCGTTGCGTTCTCGGCGTTCTGGATCAGCGCGAGCAGCGCCTGTTCGAGCTGGCCTTCATCGGCCATGAGTCGTGCGCCGGGTGAGGCGACGTCGAAATCGACTGCGCCGTTGCGATGGAGCCAGCGCGGCTCCACGGAGGCGCGGAGCCGCGCGAAGAGTGAAACGAGATCGATGGGAGTTATTACGGGCGCCGGCCATTGGCCGATCTGTCGATACGAATTCACGAAGGCCGAGATGTGTGCGGTGCGGCGACCGATGGCGTCCAGCGCCGTACGCAGATCGGCGTTCCCCCCGGAATCGCCCAGCAGTTCGAGTGCGGTTTCGCTGAGGCTCTTGATCGGCGCCAGCGAGTTCATGATCTCGTGGGTCAGGATCTGTACGAGTTCCTGCCATGCGCGCATCGATTCGGATTCGAGTTCGTGTTCGATGGGGGTCAATGCCACCAGCATCTGTTCTTCGCCTTCGACGGCGAGGCTGTTGCGATGGATCTGCCAGCGTTCGGCGCCGCGTTCCGTGTCCAGGGTGATTGCGCCGTGCGGCGGATGCGTGCGCAGCAACTGCAGGAACTGATCGGGGTCGCGAAGGCCGCCCGCTGCGGCAAGGCGTCGCGCGCGATTGGTCAGCGGTTGCGGCGCCTGTTCACCGCGCAACAGCCAGAGCGCGACGGGAATGCGTTCGAGATGGATGGCCGCGGTGATGCGTTCATCCAATGGCGCCGGTCGTGGCTCGGGCGGTGTGGGTGGCAGCGGGCGATGCGCACGCATCAATGGCCAGCCCGCAATCACGCCGGCCACGCCGAGCACCGCCGCGGCCACCCAGGTTCGCGAAGAATCGCCGGCGCCCGCGCCCAGTGCGCCGGCGGCGCACCACAGCAGGGACATCGCTGCGAACCGGAGCCGGTCAGAGGCCATGCTTCTGCAGTCGCCGATAGAGCGCGGCCCTCGACAGGCCCAGCGCCCGCGCTGCCGCGCTGAGGTTGCCCTGCGCATCCGTCATCGCACGCAGCACGGCGGAGCGCTCCTGTTCGACGAGCGGTTGCGGCGTCGTCTCCCGCGAAGGATCGTCGGTCTGTTTCGCCGGCGCGGATTGCGTGCGCTTTGCGTAGTCCAGCGCTTCGCGACAGACGTGGAGGAGGCGGGCGTTGTCCCAGGGTTTGGTGATGAAGTCGAAGGCGCCGTGCTTCACCGCGCGCACCGCAAGTTCGATGTTGGCGTAGGCGGTCAGCACGATGACGACTGGCGGCGCAGACATCGCACGAATCTCATCGAGCAATCGCAACCCCTGCTCGCCGTCCGTCCGGCCCGGTGCGAAATTCAGATCCAGCAACAGCAGTGCAGGCCGCAGGCGTTCGAGTGCACCGTAGAGTTCGACGGTGCGGCGAAGGGTGAAGACGGGCGCCAGCCGGCGCTGCAACAGAAGCTGCAGCGACAGGCCGATGTCGGGATCGTCATCCAGGACGAGAATCGAGGACGGGAGTGCCGCAACTTCCATGCGGCGATGATGGCAGCGTTCGCGCCAGCGATGCCAGCGAGGTGTCCGGAAACGAACGGTGGGCTTGGCCTGTCCGCTGCGCATGACCCAATCTGTCTGCGTCATGCATGCCTTGAAATCACCGCAGTGGTCGTCGCACGAGGACGCGGATGCCGTGAGCGGCGCCGCCATGGACCGGGCGTTGCCGCGACCGCCGGCCTGGCGTCGTTATTCGAGGCATGTCGTTCTGGCCGTGCTCGCCATCGTCGTGGCGCTGCTCGTCTGGCGTCAGCCGGTTCCGGCGCGGGTCGTCGATTCGCCGCGATTGGCGGAAGTGAAGTTCGGCGAGTTCCGTGACGAAGTGGCCTTGCGCGCCCGTGTCGAACCGGTTCGATCTTTTCAGCTCGATGCGATCGAGGCTGGCAGGGTGGAGGCGGTGTTCGTGAAGGACGGCGATCTGGTGGCCGCCGGCGATCCGCTATATCGGTTGTCGAGCGGCGAGATGGAACAGCAATTGCTGGCGCGCCGCGCCGAGGTCGCGCAGCAGCTCGCCAACGTGTCCATCGAGCGCAGCGCACAGGCGGCGAGCCTCGCGCAGAACCGCCGCGTGCTGCTGCAACTGGAGGCGGACTACCAGGCGGCCGATTCGCGCTACCGGCGAACGAAAGAACTCGCCGCGTCGGGCTATGTCCCGGCCATCGACTTCGAGGAAATCCAGCTCCGGCGCGAGACTGCCGTGGAACTGCTCGAACAGGTGCGGCGCGACCAGCGCGAGGAAGCGCGAATCCGCGAGGTGTCGATCGGGGAAATGGCGCATGCCGTCGAACAGTTGCAATACGGACTCGCTGCGCTCGAACGCGCGCAGGAACGTCTCGACCGCAATGCGCCCATCGCCGGGCGTCTCACCGGCTTTCAGGTTCGCGTGGGTGCCAGCGTCGGCCCGGGCGACCGGCTCGGCCGCATCGACGATCCCGCGGGCGGCATGCAGTTCGTCGCGGAGATCGATGAGTACTACCTGTCGCACCTCGACACCGGCATGGAAGCGACCAGCAATCTCGGGACGCTGAAAGTCATGCAGGTGTTGCCCGACGTGCGCGACGGCAAGGCCCGCGCGGTGTTGCAGCAGATCGAACCGTCCGCATCGAGACAACTGCGCGCCGGTCAGAACGTCGACATCCGGTTGCAGATGGGCGATGCCGTTCCCGCGCTGCTGATACCCGATGGACCCGGCGTGCAATCGACGCTGTACGTCCGCGAAGGCGATGGACTGCGTCGCCGCACGGTCCGGCTCGGCCGGCGCGGCAGCGGACAGGTCGAAGTGCTCGGCGGCCTGCGGGCCGGCGAGGTCGTACTGATTTCCGAACCCCTTTCCGATGCAGAGAGGTTGGCACTGCCATGATCGAGATGCAGCAACTGAGCAAGCGCTACCGGGCCGGCGAAGTCGAAACCACTGCGCTCGACTCGATCGACCTGCAGATCGATGCGGGCGAATACGTGGCGATCACCGGTCCCTCCGGCTGCGGCAAATCCACGCTGCTCGGCATCGTGGGCCTGCTCGACGTGCCGACCTCGGGCACGCTGCGGCTCGACGGTCACGATGTCACCGGCAAATCGCCGCGCGAACTGGCTGCGCTGCGCCGCGACCGCATCGGCTTCGTTTTCCAGAGCTTCAACCTGGTCGACGAGCTGACGGTGGAACAGAACGTCCAGCTCGCGCTGCGCTACGGCGGTCTGCCGGCGGCGAAACAGAAGCAGCGTGTGGCCGAGGCGCTCGAACGACTCGGCCTGTCGCATCGTGCGCGGCATCATCCCAGTCAGCTGAGCGGCGGTCAGCAGCAGCGCGTCGCCATCGCGCGCGCCATTGCTGCGCGACCCGCGCTGCTGCTGGCGGATGAACCGACCGGCAATCTTGACAGCGCGCACGGGCATGAAGTCATGCGGTTGCTGCGCGAGTTGAACGAGGAAGGCGCGACGCTGATCACCGTCACGCACAGCGCCGAGCACGCCGCGCTGGCGTCGCGATGCATTCGCCTGCTCGATGGTCGCGTGCTGGTGGATGCACACGCGGACCGCGTGTCATGAAGACATTGCTCGTCGACGCCTGGCAGAACCTGAGAACCCGGCGCAGCCACGCACTCGTCGCAGTCGGTGGATTGGCGCTCGCGTTGGCCGCCTGCGCACTGGTGGCCATGACGATGATTGCGTTGAGCGCGCCCGATCCGGCCGTCGAGGATCCCGACCGCGTCGTCGTGCTGGATTTCAAAGGCAACCAGCCGGATCGGCAGAACGACTGGTCCCTGGCTTCGCCGCTGTCCTTCGGCCCGATGCTCCGGCAATCGGGCGCGCCGCTCGATCGCATCGGCCGGGTGGCTGGCAGCGGCATGGACATCCGCCACGAAGGCCGCGGTTCGCCCGCGTACCTGTTGGTGGCCGACCCGGACGTAGTGCCGTTGCTCGGGCTGAAACCGTCGCACGGCGATCTGAATGCGGCGCTCGCGCGACCCGACGGTATTGCCATCTCTGTCGATGTCGTGCGCACGCTCTGGGGCGATCTGCCACCCGCCGAGGCTGTCGGAAAAAGAATCGAGGGGTGCGGCGAGGAGGGCGACTACAACGTATTCACCGTCATGGCGGTGCTGCCGAACACCGACCCGCGCCGACCCCCCTACAACCCGAATCACCGGGTCGGCGGCGCCATGGCCATGGTCGGCTTCGACTCGCCCGCGTCCGTGCCGCGCGAGCGTCAGGAAGCAATCTATGCTGCCTACATCTACGGGTGGGTCTTCGCAGAATTGCGCGAGGGGACGGACGCAGAAGAGATCGGCGCATGGATACACGAGGCCTTCGTCGCCAGTCCGCTGTACGCGAAGCTTCCTGTGGAATGGAAGGACAACCGGGAGGCGGCCTTCTTCCGGGCGCTGCCTCTCAGCGAGCTGCCATTCAAAGGCCGGGGCAAGGAAATACGCTGGACGGTATTGCGGGCGCTGGCGGTCGCCAGCGTCCTGATGCTGCTGCTGGCAGCGTTCAATTGCATGAATCTGCAGACCGCCAGCCTGTTGCAGCGTCAGCGCGAGACGGCGCTCCGGCGCAGCATCGGCGCCGCCGGTCCGCAACTCGTCATGCTGTGGACGATGGAGGCATTCATTCTGATCGCATCGGCTGCCGTGCTGGCGCTGCTGCTGGCATGGTGGCTGGCGCCGTCATTCGCAGCGTTGCTGCAACTGCCGCCGGGTTATGAATTGGGCAGTCCGGTGCCCGTCAGTATCCTGGGCGGCATCGCGATCACGGTGCTGGCGCTCGTTCCGCTCGTCGTCGGGTTTCCGGCATGGCGGGCGTTGCGCAATCCGCCGGCGCCGGCGCTGCAGGGCCGGACCGCGAGCGAGGGTCCGTGGGGACGCCGCGTTCGCCAGTCGTCGCTCGCAGTGCAGTTCGTCGGCGCCGTGGTGCTGTGTGCGATGGCCTTCATCCTGGCTGCTCAGCAATATCACCTCATGAATGCCGACCGGGGCTTCGAAACACGCAATCGCGTGTGGTTGACGATTCATACCAATCCGGAGCGCATTCCCGATCTCGAAGGATTCAAGCGCGCACTCGCGAATCATCCGGACGTTCTGCACGTTGCCCTGAGCGACAACGTTCCTGCCCTGCCGGTCGACGGCAGGATCGAACTGCACGTGAGCCGAACGCAGCACCGGCAGGCGTTGCGCATGATCAGCGTGTCGCCGGGCTTCTTCGACACCCTGGGGATGCGCGTTCTCGCCGGCACGCCGCGTGCGGGCAGCGGCGAGACCAGCATCGCGATCGACGAAAGCGCCGCCAGGGCACTGGGCTTCGACAGCCCGCAGAGCGCCATCGGTGAAATCCTGCGCAGCGGCGGCGACTTCATTCAGGAGGGCTCGCAGGAACGACGCATCGTCGCAGTCGTGAACGACTACAAGATGGAGTCGGCCCGCAAGGCGAGCATGCCCAAGGGCTTCATCGTGACCGACAAGCCGCTCTGGGACATCACGATCCACGGCACGAACGCCGCCACGCTGGCGCAGACCGTCGGCGAACTCTGGCGCCAGCACGGACCGCCGCTCGATTTCGATATCTGGACGCTGGATCAGACGCTGGCCTGGGCGTATCGCCAGGAAGGCGCATTCACCCATCTGCTGGGCGCGCTCTCGTTCCTTTGCATCGGCGTCGCCATGCTGGGCGCCTACACGCTGGTCGCCGACAGCCTGCGCCGTCGCCGCATGGAACTCGTGCTGCATCGCCTGCACGGCGCGAGCGATGCGGCGATCATGCGGCAGGCGAGCAGCGAGATCGCGGTTCCGTTTCTGGTCGCCGTATTCATCGCATTGCCGCTGGCGTGGTGGCTGGGCTCGCGTTACCTGGGCGGCTTCGTCGACCGGCTCGATGCGATGACGGGCATCGTATTGCCGATCGTCGTTGCGATCGTGGCGACACTGGTGATCACCGCTTTCGCGGTGCTGCGTCATCTGCGTCGTGCGGTGTCGTGGCAGCCGATTGAAGCGTTGCGATAGGCGCGAACCCCGCCGCGTGATGGAAGTCCGGCTTGCCGGCGGGATGATTCAGCGCCCAGTAACAGGTTCCGCCGTCGCGGTCCTTCAGCACGGCGGACAGGGCGATTCTGTGTGCGGCGGTCGCGGCGACGTCGACGCGGGCGTTCAGCACGAAGCACTGGGCGGTCTGCTCGCATGAAATCCGCGGCGGCCGATCCAGGGCGAGGTCCGCCATCCCGTCGCGGTAGGCGCGGAACCGGTACGCGGCCCAGTCGCCGGAGGGAGAGAAGTTGAACTCGCTGTAGTCGCTCGCCCCGGGCGAATCCAGGAACATCTCGAAGCACGTGTGTTGCCACAGCCCGTGGGTGCGGGCGGGCGCTGCGCTCGTCGCAGGGATCGCCAGTCGCCCGATCGTTCCGCGCACTTTGTATCGGCACAGCACGATGCCATCGGCCTGCCGTTCGATCGCGACTTCGAGTGCATCGATGAAAGCGCAGGGTGTGGTCGGATGGGGCCGCAGGCGGAAGGTGTTCATGGTCCGATGTCACCAGGTCGAATCGAGCGTCCCTTCCTCCGCGCACCGGGGGTGGGGGTTTCTGTAGGTCAGGCTTCAGCCTGACTTCTGAAAGGAGGCCGGCTGAAGCCGGCCCCACAAGCAAGAGGCCCCCACCCTGACCCTCTCCCCTCGCTGGGGGATTCCGGCGCGCTTTCGCGCGCCTCCTCCCCGCTGCGCGGAGGAGGGGATCGGAACTCGACGCAGAAAAATCCTGGCGGCTATTGTGCGCGAATTTTCCGGAAACTCAGTGACGGAATCATTGACACTCGCGTCGGGCGTCACAGTTCTGAGCGGCCGATTTCCGCCGCGTCGCGCGCCGGCGGTATGCTGCGGCCACGACAGCCGGTCGTTCGAACCGGCCACGCAAGATGGATCTTGTGCAATCCGATGCCTTTCAAATATTCCATTCATCACGATCAGAACCTGATCCGACAGACGCTCTGGGGTGACATCACCGTCAGCGAGTTGCGCGAACTGGTGGCCGTGATGCTCGTCGATCCCGAGTACCGCAAGAAGATGAACGTGCTGGCGGATCTGCGCGAGGCCCAGGTCCGGATTCCGTACGACCAGATGGTCGAGTACTCGCAGTACATCAACAGCCTGAGCGATATCGGCCGCCAGGCGATCGTCGTCGGCCGGCAGCTGGAATTCGGCATGGCGCGGATGTACGAACAGCTCACCGAAAGCAGCGCGAAACGCCAGGATCTGCGGGTCTTCTTCTCCCTCGAAGAAGCGGAGCAGTGGATATTGCAGCCCTGCCGCAGCGCCGAGGTCTCGACGTCGTCTTGACGCAGGGTCCGGGTGTGGGATTCTTCGCCCATGAAAGCCCGCACCCGCGTCAATCATCCTCCCGCGGTCAAACTTCCCGACGACAACCGGCCGCTGGTCGCGCCGATCTACCAGTCGGTGAAGTTCACCTTCGACGACGTCGCCGAATCGCAGCGCCAGTCGCGCGGCGAGCGCGAAGGATTCCAGTACTCGCGCGTCTCCAATCCCACCTTGCGCCAGCTCGAATTGACGCTCGCCGAATTGCAGGGCCGCGACGGCTGCCTGCTGGCGTCGTCCGGCATGGGCGCCGTGAGCCTTGCGCTGCTGTCGCTGTGCCGGCAGGGCGATCACGTCGTGCTGTTCGCGGAGTCCTACCAGCCCACGCGCCACGTCGTGCGACGGCTGCTGTCGCGTTACGGTGTGCGGCACACCTTGCTGTCGATCGATGATCTCGATGCGCTGGAGGCGACGCTCGCGGCGACGCCGACCCGGCTGATCGTGTTCGAGTCGCCCACCAATCCCGTGCTCAAGATCGCCGACGTCGAACGCATCGTCGCCGCAGCCCGTCAGCACGGCGCGCTGACCGTGCTCGACAATACGTTCGCCGGCTTCCACAACCACGGACAGTTCGACATCGACGTGTTCGTGCACAGCCTGACGAAGTACGCTGCGGGCCACGGCGACGTGATGGGCGGTGCCGTCATCGCGCGTCGCGAACTGATCGATGCCATGCGCGGCGATGGCATCGTGCTCGGCGCGACGCTCGATCCGCATACGGCGTTCCTGATCCAGCGCGGTCTCAAGACATACTTCCTGCGCTACGAGCGGCAGTGCGAGAACGCGCAGGCGGTTGCGCAGTTTCTGGCTTCGCATCCCGCGGTTGCGCGTGTGTCCTATCCGGGCCTGGCGTCGCATCCGCAGCACGCGCTGGCGCAGCGCCAGATGCGCGACATGGGCACGCTCGTCAGCTTCGAACTCAGGACCGACATCGTTTCCGCCGAGCGCTTCGCCAATGCGCTCCAGCTTTTCGCCATTTCCGCCAGCCTGGGGTCGACCGAGTCGCTGGTGCAGCCCGGCCAATTGATGATGCCGCGCGATCTGGATGCGGCGCAGCGGGCGTGGGCGGGTGTTGCGGAGGCGACGATCCGGCTGTCGGTGGGTATCGAGGACAGCGCGGATCTCATCGAGGATCTGCGGCAGGCGCTGGAGAGTTCCTGAGGCTTCTCTCTGACTCTTCTGTGGGGCCGGCTTCAGCCGGCTTTTTTTAGGAGTCAGGCTGAAGCCTGACCTACAGGAAGAAAACGGATCAGATGCTGCTGAACACCCGCACCCGATGCCGGTGATACGGCAGCACTTCCATCACATCCCCTTCCTTGAGGCGCTGCTGGATGCCGCGCCACCAGTCGGCGGTGAGGATCTCGCCGTGGACCTTCAGGAAGACTTCTTTCAGGTGGGCATCGAAACCCAGGAACTGCATGAACGTCTCGGGAAAGACGTCGTTGTCGTTGACGTGATACCAGGCCTCGGCGCGCATCTCGTCTTCGTCGTTGCTGGCCTGCGGCACGTCGCGGAAGCGGCAGTCGCTGACGGCGCAGAGTTCGTCGTAGTCGTAGAAGATCACGCGGCCGTGACGGGTCACGCCGAAGTTCTTGAGCAGCAGGTCGCCGGCGAAAATGTTGGTCACTGCGAGGTCGCGGATGCACTGGCCGTAGTCGAGCACGGCGCGTTCGGCCTCTTCGCGCGTCGCATTGCGGATGTACAGATTCAGCGGCGTCATGCGCCGCTCGATGTAGATGTGATCGATGAGGAGTTCGCCGTCCTCGAAATGCACGGTGTTCGCGGCCTCGGTGCGCAGTTCCTCGATGACTGCCTCCGCGAACCGGGCGCGCGGAAACTTCAGGCGCTTGAATTCCTGCGCATCGACCAGCCGTCCGGCGCGATCGTGCTTGAAGACCATTTCGTATTTCTGCAGCACTTCCTCGCGCAGCACGTTCTTCGGGTAGGCGAAGCGGTCGCGGATGATCTTGAACACCACGTCGAACGACGGCAGCGTGAAACAGATCATCACCAGGCCCTTGTCGCCCGGGGCGTGGACGAACTGGTCGGTGCTCTGCTGCAGGTGCCGGAAGAGTTCGCGATAGCGTTCGGTCTTGCCCTGCTTGGCGCGGCCCAGCACGGTGTAAAGCTCGCTGATCGGCTTGCGCGGCAGGATGGTCTTCAGGAACACCACCGCCTGGCCGACGTGCGGCAGGTCGGCGTGGAAGTACGAGCGCGTGAAGCTGAACAGGATGCTGACCGGGCTCTCGTCCATCATCACGGCGTCGATCAGTACGCCGCTCTCGGAATTCTTGAAGCTCAGGACGAACGGGCGCATCCAGTCCCTGCCTGAAATCCGGCCGACGATGTACGCACGCGTCATCTGGTAGAACGGCACGCGGATGAACTCGATCTTTTCGACTTCCAGCGGCGGGCGGGAGGCGACGGCGTCGGCTTCGCACTGGGCGCGCACTTCGTTGGTGATGGTGCGGACGCTGCGATCGAAATCGAGATAGGGCGTACGGAAGCGGAAGTCCGCCAGCACTTCCTCGAACAGCAGTTCCAGCGAGCCGCGGTTCACGTAGACGTTGGTTTCGATCAGGTGACGGATCTCGCCGATCGGATCGAGATCGAGCGCTACGAACTCGACGGCGGCATCGACGCCCACGGTGCGGAAGGTCTGACGCGTCACCGAGTTGAAGAACGTCTTGTCGAATTCGCGATCGGGGAAGGCCTCGATCAGTTCGGTGAAGCGCCGTTTGACGCTGCTCCACAGCGCCCGTTCGGCAACGTCGTCGGCGAGCCGGGAGCGCATCTGCGCCACGGCGCGGCTGATGCACTTTTCATAGAGTTCGATGCGTTCGACTGCATCGCGCTGGCTGCCCTTCCAGTCGCGCGCCTCGAAACGCTGCGGTGCGCGGCGCGTGATGGCGCGGAACTCCGCGTTGTAGTTGGCGAAGGCTTCGACGAGTGCGGCTGCACATTCCTCGACGAGGGCGTCGCGAGGCAGGGTGGGGGTGGTGGCGGCAGACATGGGCGCGAGAGTAACCGCAAAGCGGGCGCGGGGGCACTCCGTCCTCTTGGTTCTTGTGGATCCTCTTTGCTGTGGGGCCGGCTTTAGCCGGCCTTTTCAGAGTCAGACTGAAGTCTGACCTACAGCCGGAGGCCGGCTGAAGCCGGCCCCACAGGAAGATCAAAGAGGCGCTTGAAATCCGCTGCGGGCTGCCCCATTTGCCGGCAGTCCCCTATCATTCGCGCCCTCGCGATCTCGACGGAGCCAGACGATGACCGATACCCGCGCCACCCAGACGATGGGATTCCAGGCGGAAGTGAAACAGCTGTTGCGGCTGATGATCCATTCCCTCTACAGCCACAAGGAGATCTTCCTGCGGGAACTGATTTCCAACGCCTCCGACGCGCTCGACAAGCTGCGCTTCGAGGCACTGGCGAAGCCCGATCTGACGGGCGGCGACACGAACTACGCCATCACCATCGATACCGACGATCAGGCACACACCGTCACCATCACCGACAACGGTATCGGCATGACGCGCCAGGAAGCCGTCGATCACCTGGGCACGATCGCCAAGTCCGGCACCGCGGATTTCCTGTCGAAGCTGAGCGGCGACCAGAAGCAGGATGCCCAGCTCATCGGCCAGTTCGGCGTCGGTTTCTATTCGTCGTTCATCGTTGCGGATCGGGTCGAAGTGTTCTCGCGCCGCGCCGGCCATCCGGCGAGCGAGGGCGTGCACTGGGAATCGCGGGCCGACGGCGACTTCACGGTTTCGGACGTCGATCTGCCGGAACGCGGCACGAAGATCGTGCTGCACCTGAAGGAAGCCGAGCATGAATTTGCCGATGCCTTCCGCATCCGCTCGCTGGTGCGCAAGTATTCGGATCACATCGCCTTCCCGGTGCGCATGCGCAAGTCGGACAAGGAGGCCGAGTACGAAACCGTCAATCATGCGCAGGCCCTGTGGACCCGGCCGCGCACCGAACTGAAGGACGACGACTACAAGCAGTTCTATCGCCACGTCACGCACGACTACACCGATCCGCTGGCGTGGTCGCATGGCAAGGTCGAGGGCAAGAAGGAATACACCAGCCTTCTGTACATCCCGGCGCGTGCACCGTTCGATCTGATGCATCGCGACGCCGCGCGCGGCGTCAAGCTCTATGTGCGTCGCGTGTTCATCATGGACGACGCCGAACAGTTCCTGCCGCTCTACCTGCGTTTCGTGAAAGGCGTGGTCGATTCCGCCGATCTGCCGCTGAACATCTCCCGCGAGATGCTGCAGCAGGATCCGGCCATCGACACCATCCGCACCGGCCTCGCGCGTCGTACGCTGGATCTGCTGGCGAAACTGGCCAAGGACGAGCCCGAGAAATACGCCGCGTTCTGGAAGGAATTCGGCTCGGTGATGAAGGAAGGCCCGGCCGAAGATCACGCCAATCGCGAGCGCATCGCCAAGCTGCTGCGGTTCTCGTCCACCCATACCGACAGCGAAACCCAGGACGTCTCGCTCGAGGACTACATCGCCCGCATGAAGCCGGGACAGACATCGATCTACTACGTGATCGCCGATTCGTTCGGCGCCGCGAAGTCGAGTCCGCACCTGGAAGTGCTGCGCAAGAAAGGAATCGAGGCGCTGTTGCTGTCGGATCGCGTCGACGAGTGGCTGGTGGATCACCTGCATGAGTTCGACGGCAAGAAGTTCGTCAATGCCGCGCGCGGCGAGATGGATCTGAGCGCGCTGCAGTCGGACGAGGAAAAGAAGTCGCAGGAGTCGCTGGCGAAGGAACATGCCGATCTGATCGAGCGCCTCAAGAAGTCGCTGGGAGACAGGGTCAGCGACGTGCGCGTCACGCATCGCCTCACCGAGTCGCCCGCCTGCCTGGTGCTGGGCGAGCACGATCTCGGCGCGCAGATGCGTCGTATCCTGGAAGCGGCTGGCCAGAAGGCGCCGGCGACCAAACCGGCGCTGGAAGTGAACGCGACGCACCCGTTGCTGGCGCGCATCGAGTCGACGCAGGACGAGGCCGAGTTCAACGATCTGTCGCTGCTCGTGCTCGATCAGGCGACGCTGGCCGATGGCGGCCAGTTGCCCGAGCCGGCAGCCTTCGTGCATCGGCTCAATCGCCTGTTGTTGTCGATGAAGTAACCGCAGTCCACCAACGAGGCTCCGATGCTCCGATCGATTCCGTTGCTGCTCGCCGTTGCGCTGCTCGCGGCCTGCTCGCCCAAAGCTCCGCCGGCGCCCAGCGCTTCGGCTACACCTGCGATCACCGAACTGGTCAAAACCGATGTCGTCGTCGGTACCGGCGAACCGATCGCGCAATACCAGGTCGCGGTCGTGCACTACACCGGCTGGCTCTACGATCCGGCCGCCGCCGAGCAGAAGGGCGCGAAGTTCGACAGCTCGCGTGATCGCGGCACGCCGTTCCGGTTCGCTGTCGGTGCGGGCAGCGTCATCAAGGGGTGGGATGAAGGTGTCGCCGGCATGAGCGTCGGCGGTCGTCGCCTGCTGATCGTGCCGGCGGAGCTGGGTTATGGCGATCGGGGCGCCGGCCGCGTGATTCCGCCGGGAGCCACGTTGCTGTTCGACGTCGAACTGCTCGCGATCGAGCCCGCGCAAGTGAAGTCTCGATGAGCCTCAACGCGCCTCGACCGGTGACGCAGGCCGTCACCATTGCCGGTCCGGCGGGCGTGCTGGAAGCCATCGTCGACACGCCGCCCGACAGCGCTGCGACGCAGATCGCCGTGATCTGTCATCCGCACCCGCTGTACGGCGGCACCATGACCAACAAGGTCGTGCACATGCTCGCCAAGGCGTGTAACGATCTTGGCGTGCCGGCGGTGCGCTTCAACTATCGGGGTGTTGGCGCAAGTGCTGGCGCCTATGCGGAAGGCGATGGCGAGACGGACGATGCGATCGCCGTGCTCGACTGGGCGCGTGAACGCTGGCCGGGCGCCGGATTGTGGCTCGGTGGGTTTTCGTTCGGCGGTGCCGTCGCGATTCGCGCCGCAGTGCGTCGTGACGTCCGCAGACTGATTACAGTCGCGCCCGCCATCCGGCGCGTCGCGGTGGATGCTGCAAACCTGCCGACCTGTCCCTGGCTGATCGTACAGGGCGATGACGACGAACTCGTCGACGTGGCGGATATCCAACGCTGGGTGGCGACGCTGCCGGTGCCGCCCGAACTGGTCATGCTGCAGGGCGTGCAGCATTTCTTTCACGGCCGCATGAACGATCTGCGGCAGGTCGTGCTCGACTGGGTACGTCGGACGCCCTGAGAATCGTCGCGGAGGAATCGGTGCTAGCTCAACTCAAGAAAATCTTTGGCAGCGAGCCGGCGCCCTCCGGCCTGCTGCAGATCCGCGAACCGCTGGATCTCGCGATTGCATCGCTGCTCGTGGAGCTGGCGCGTGCGGATTTCTCCGAATCGGAAGCCGAACTCGAGGCGATCCGCCATGTGCTGGCGCGACGCTTCGGTGCGAGCGCCGAAACGGTGAATGAATTGATCAACCGCGCCATGCACCGGGCGGACCGGGCGGTTTCCCTGCACGAATTCACGCATCGGCTCAACACCGAGCTGCCGCACGACGACAAGCTCGCCATCATCGAAATGCTGTGGGAAGTGAGTCACGCTGATGGGCGCATCGACAAGCACGAGGAACATCTGGTGCAGCGCGTGGCGGGGCTGCTGCACATCTCGGATCGCGATCGGATCCGGTTGAAACTCAAGACGATCGTGGGGTAGATCTGTAGGTCAGGTTTCAGCCTGACTTCCAGAAGAGGCCGGCTGAAGCCGGCCCCACAGGGAGAACCGATGGATCAGTTCACCATTTCCTTGAGGCTCTTCAGAGCCGCAATGCGAACCTTCTTGCTGGCCGGCTTGGCCTTGAACTGCATCTTCTCGCCCGTGAACGGATTCACGCCTTCACGTGCCTTCGTCGCAGGCTTCTTCACGACCTTCATCTTCAGCAGGCCAGGCAGCGTGAACAGTCCCGAGCCCTTCAGGCTCTTCTTCACGACGCCGCCCAGCGATTCGAATACATCGCTGACCTGCTTCTTGGCCAGGCCGGTGTCCTTCGAAATCTGAGCGAGGATCTCCGACTTGGTCGGGGCTGCATTCTTTTTCGCCATTTCTAATCTCCTGTGGATGTGACGATTCGCGCCCGCTTTGTGTGTGACAGGTCGCGCCGGTTTGCAAGACGCGCGGGAAAATAGCACAAGATTTCACGGGAAATAAGCAGCGCGCGATCTTTTTTAGCTATTTTTTCAGGGTTTTTACGCGGTCAGCGGCTCGTCGTTGTCGTGCGACGGTTCTCTCGCGGTGCAAATCGTTTCGTGGCTGCAAGAAGAGAAGAGGTTGCACACGGAGATCACGGAGATCACAGAGACCTGAAGGGCGATCCTCTTCCTGTGGGGCCGGCTTCAGCCGGCCTCTTCAAGTGCAAAGGCCGGCTGAAGCCGGCCCCACAGAAGAACCACTTGTCTTGAACTCTGTGTTCTCCGTGATCTCCGTGTGAAATTCTTCTTCCGGAATCAACTCGCGTCGAACTCGCGCTTCAGCTTGACTTCCAGCGCACCGTTTTCGCCCTCGGGCGTGACCTTGATGTCGAAGACGAGGATTTCCGAGCCGCTGATGGAGGTTTCGCCGATGTAGTAGATGGCTTCGCCTTCGGCGACGCGACGCATGTCCATGTTCTTCAGCTGGCCGTTCAAGTTGTAGGCATCGACCTGGACGGCGGCGTTCATGGGCTTGCGGGGCGCTTTGTCGGCGTCCTTGTGCAGCAGCGTCACGTTGAGCATCACGCGGTTCTTGCTGCGCTGGATGCCGTAGGTGCGTGCGATGTCGGGGGAGAGGGTGTCGGTTCGAAGTGCGTTGAAGTGAACTTCGTAATTGCCGAAGTCCTTGAAGGTTTCGCTCAGTTCCTGTGCCGGCGGAGCCTTCGCCTGCGGTGCGTCATTGCAGCCCGTCAGTGTCGCGAGTGCGCCCAGCAGCAGCGCGATGCCCGTTCCAGCCCTGATGATCGCTCGCATCGGCATGGCCTCTTCTTGTGGCAGCGGTGCAGCGCTGCGTTCGCCGGACTATAGACCAATGCGTGCGCGTCGCGGCAGGGTGAGAGCGGCAGGTAGATTCCGCAGTCAGCGCGCGGCGGCGAGCGCGCTGATTTCCGGCGGCACCTTGCGCGGTGTGTCGATGCGAACCGTCTTGGCGCGGCCCGCTTCGCCCCGCAGCAGCGTCACCTGCGAGCGCGGTACATCGAACACGGTCGCCAGCCATTCGACGAGATGCCGGTTGGCCTTGCCATCGACCGGCGGTGCGGTGATGCGGATGCGCAGTCGTTCGCCGTGGAGGCCGACGATCTCGTCGCGTGAAGCACCGGGCTGGACCTGCAGTTGCAGGAGCAGCGCCGTACCCTGCCAGTGGACGGCGGGCATGGCGATCAGCTGATGAGGATGTACAGCGCCTGCAGGCCGATGATGACGAACAGTGCGGAAAAATCGATGCCGGCGATGGCCGGGATGATCCGGCGCACGGGACGCAGCAGCGGTTCGCACAGGCTCTGCAGCAACGAGGCCGCGGGGCTGTACGTGCCCGGCGCGACCCAGCTCAGCAGGATGTAAAGGAACAGGGCGTACGTATAGAAGAGCAGAATCGTGTCGAGCAGGCTGAAGAGCGCGATGCGCAGGAACCAGCCCGTTCCCAACAGTCCCGGGTACGCCATCAGCAGCCAGAGGATGCCGGTGGCCGCGAGCTGGACCAGCAGCAGCGCGACGATCGACGCGGTATCGACCTTGCCGATCGGCGGCACGATCCTGCGCAGGGGCAGCACCAGCGGATTGGTCATCCGGATGACGGCCTGGGAAAGCTGGTTGCGCGAATCGGCGCGCGCCAGCGGCAGCAGCACGCGCAGCAGAAAGACCACGATGACGATCTGCAGCAGGGCGCGGACGATGAAGATCAATGCATCCATTGGAATCGCGGGAGCCTGAGAGTTGCTTCTTATCCGCCGAACTCGTCGGCCAGTTCCGCGGAGCGTCGCGCGGCGGCGGCGACAGCGGCCGAAAAGATAGCACGGACTTCTTTCGACTCCAGGACGTCGAGCGCCGCCTGCGTCGTGCCGCCCTTGGAGGTCACCTGCTGGCGCAACGTGGCGGGCGAATCGCTCGATTCGCGCGCCATGCGTCCGGAGCCGTAGGCGGTTTCGACCGCGAGCTGCCGGCTCGTTTCCGGCGACAGGCCCAGCTGGATTCCGGCCTGTTCGAGCATTTCGATCAACAGGAAGAAATACGCGGGGCCGCTGCCCGAAACTGCGGTCACCACATCCATCTGCGCTTCCTGCTCCAGCCACAGCGTCTTGCCTACGGCGCTGAGCAGGTCGGCGGCGATGCGCCGATGCTCGGCTGACACTTCAGGCGTCGCAAACAGGCCGGTCATGCCGCAGCCTTCGAGCGCCGGGCGATTCGGCATGCAGCGCACGACCGGTGCGCCCTTCGACCAGTGGCGGATGTCGCTGGCGCGAATGCCGGCAGCGACGGAAATGAGCAGCGGCTGCTTCGGCAGCGCGCCCGCGAGTGCCGTCGTGACAGTGCGCATCTCCTGCGGCTTGACCGCCAGCACGATGACATCGGCGCCGGTCGCGGCTTCCAGGTTGCTGGTCGTGCCGCGCACGCCGAACTGTCGCTGCAGCGATTCGAGCTGCGCCGGCATCGGATCCGCGACAGTCATGAGCTTCGCGTCGCGACCGCGCGCGATCAATCCGCCGATGAGACTGCGGGCCATGTTGCCGCCGCCGATGAAACAGAGGGTATGAGGCATGGGAATCGGTCGATGATTGAAACGGGTGGATGAGTGCAAACCGGATCGACCCCCGCCGTCAAGCATCCCTCAGGCGGGTCGGCGTTCTCCGAACAGGGCCGTGCCTACGCGTACGTACGTCGCGCCGGCCGCGATCGCGGCTTCGAGATCGCCGGACATGCCCATCGACAGGGTGTCCACGTCGAAGCCGGCCGCCTGTAGTTCCTGCAGCAGGTTCGCCACGCGATCGAACAGCTGCTTCTGTTCCGCGAACGATTCGCGCGGCGGCGGCAATGCCATGAGTCCCCGCAGCTTCAGGCGCGGCAGGTCGCGCACCCGCGCGGCCAGGTCGGCGATCTGCGCCGGTTCGGCGCCTCCCTTGCCCGCTTCCTCCTCCAGCCGGACTTCCAGGCACACATTAATAGGAGGCAGGTGTTCCGGACGCTGCTCGTTCAGGCGCAGCGCGATGCGCTCGCGATCCAGCGTGTGAACCCAGGCGAAGGACTCGGCGATCGTGCGGGTCTTGTTGCTCTGGATCTGTCCGGTGAAGTGCCAGGTGATCGGCAGATCCCTGAGTGCCTCGAGCTTGGGCATGGCTTCCTGCAGATAGTTTTCGCCGAAATCGCGTTGCCCCAGTTCCGCCAGCGCGCGGATGGCGGCGGCCGGCTGTCCCTTGCTGATTGCGACCAGGCTGACAGATCCGGCCGGGCGGCCTGCACGAGTCGTCGCAGATGCGATGCGCGTCCGGGTCATCGCGAAGCGTTCTGTCAGATCATGTTCCGGCATTCAACTTCATCCAGTTCGCCCCACCGTTTCTCGCGTTGCACATCTCGCATTGCGCACCGGGGAATCGAGAAGTCGGATCGGATGTCCGCAGGCCAGGGCCTTTCCGGCCTAAAACTGCGGACTAGTTAACATATTTGGCGCGTAATCGCTCCGCTATACTCGAAACAGCGTGTCGCCGTGCGGGCTTCGGCCGCGGGCGCAACGCATGCACCGGTTTGCGAAGCTCACGCGTGCACGCACGACTTTAAGGACTTCTTCATGCCCGTCGATATCGCGCAGTTGCTCGCGTTCGCCGTCAAGAACAATGCCTCGGACCTGCACCTGTCCGCGGGCGTGCCGCCGATGATCCGCGTCGACGGCGACATGAAGCGTATCAACATGCCGTCACTGACCCACAAGGAAGTGCACAGCATGGTGTACGACATCATGAACGACAAGCAGCGCAAGGCTTACGAGGAATTCTACGAGACGGACTTTTCCTTCGAGATTCCCAAGCTCGCGCGCTTCCGCGTCAATGCGTTCAACCAGAACCGCGGCGCCGGCGCCGTGTTCCGCACGATTCCGTCGCTGATCATGTCGCTCGACGACCTGAACGCGCCGAAGATCTTCAAGGACATTTCCATGCATCCCCGCGGCCTCGTGCTGGTGACCGGTCCGACCGGTTCCGGCAAGTCGACCACGCTCGCGGCGATGATCAACTACATCAACGACAACAAGCCCGATCACATCATCACGATCGAAGACCCGATCGAGTTCGTGCACGAGAGCAAGCGCTCGCTGGTCAACCAGCGCGAAGTGCACCGCGACACGCTCGGCTTCTCCGAAGCGCTGCGCTCGGCGCTGCGCGAAGACCCCGACATCGTGCTGGTCGGCGAAATGCGCGACCTGGAAACCGTGCGCCTCGCACTGACCGCCGCCGAAACCGGCCACCTGGTGTTCGGCACCCTGCACACGACCTCGGCCGCCAAGACCATCGACCGTATCGTCGACGTGTTTCCGGCCGCGGAGAAAGAAATGGTGCGGACCATGCTGTCCGAATCGCTGCGCGCCGTCATTTCCCAGACGCTGCTCAAGCGCATCGGCGGCGGTCGCGTCGCCGCGCACGAGATCATGATCGGCACGCCTGCGATTCGTAACCTGATCCGCGAAGGCAAGATCGCGCAGATGTACTCGGCGATCCAGACCGGCCAGTCCTCAGGGATGCAGACGCTCGACCAGTGCCTGACCGAGTTGCTGCAGAAAGGCCTGATCTCCAAGGAAGAGGCGCGGTTCAGGGCGCAGAACAAGGATGCGTTCTGAGATGAGGCTACAGGCTACAGGCTGCGGGCTACGACAGGAGCAGTCTGACTTTTCCGACGCTGGCTGTGGCCTGTTGGCCGTCGCCCGTCGCCAGCGGAGCTGAGAATGGAACGCGAACAAGCCATCAAACTGATGCAGGACCTGCTCAAGCGCCTCGTCGAGCGCAAGGGCTCCGACCTGTTCATCACCTCGGGATTTCCGCCGGCCATCAAGGTCGACGGCGAGATCCGGCCGCAGTCGGAACGCATCCTGACGCCCGAGCAGAGTGCGGTGCTGGTGCGTTCGATCATGAACGACAAGCAGACCCGCGAATTCGACGCCAGCAAGGAGTGTAATTTCGCGATCGCGCCCGCCGGCATCGGCCGTTTCCGCGTCAGCGCCTTCGTGCAGCAGGGCCTGATCGGCTGCGTGGTGCGAACCATCAACGCCAAGATCCCGACGCTCGAAGAAATGCAGCTGCCGCCGGTCCTCAAGGACATCGTCATGACCAAGCGCGGCCTGGTCATCCTCGTCGGCGGCACCGGTTCCGGTAAATCGACATCGCTCGCCGCGATGCTCAACTACCGCAATGAGAAGACCCGCGGCCACATCATCACGATCGAAGATCCGGTCGAATACGTCCACGACCACAAGGGCTGCGTGATCACGCATCGCGAAGTCGGCGTCGACACCGAGTCCTGGCACATGGCGCTCAAGAACACGCTGCGTCAGGCGCCCGACGTCATCCTGATCGGCGAAATCCGCGACCGCGACACCATGGAGTACGGCATCCAGTTCGCCGAAACCGGCCACCTCGTGCTCGCCACCCTGCACGCCAACAGCGCCAACCAGGCGCTGGACCGCATCATCAACTTCTTCCCGGAAGAACGTCGCGAACAGTTGCTGATGGATCTGTCATTGAATACCCGCGCGCTGATCTCGCAGCGCCTGATCCCGCGCGAATCCGGCTCCGGCCGCATCGCCGCGATGGAAATCATGCTCAATTCGCCGCTGATCGCCGACCTGATCTTCAAGGGCGAAGTCGCGGCCATCAAGGAAGTCATGTCCAAGTCGAACCGGCTGGGCATGAAGACCTTCGACCAGTCGCTGTTCGAGCTGTACGAGGCCGGCATGATTTCCTATGAAGATGCGCTGCGTAACGCCGACTCGAAGAACGAAGTCCGGCTGCGCATCAAGCTGGAAAGCAAGCGCGAGATGAAGATTTCCGATGAAGCGGGCAACAGCCTGCGCATCATGGAAGACGAGACCGATCATACGTTCGGCAGGTAAGAGGTTCGGAGTTTCACACGGAGGTCACGGAGACCACGGAGCAGAGAAGAGAGAAAAAGAAATAATTTCCACGGGGGACACGGGGAACACGGGGCTCGGAACAGAAAAATCTTTTCTTGTCCCCGTGCTCCCCGTGCTCCCCGTGTCCCCCGTGGAAATTCTTCTTGTCTCCGTGGTCTCCGTGACCTCCGTGTGAAACTCTTCAGTCCGAGAAGGCTATGGCAGTAGACAGCGAAGTGATGGATGCCGGGAGCACGGGCAGCGAAGAGCGGCCGGTCGTTCTCAATACCAAGCCACTGTTCAAGTTGATGGTGGACAAGCGCGCGTCCGACCTGTTCTTCACGTCGTATGCGCCGATCAAGATCAAGATCGAGGGCCAGATCTTTCCGGTCAACAAGCAGATGCTGACGCCGGAAGTCGTGCGCCAGGCTGCCTATGGCCTGATGACGCAGGAACAGATCGAGGCGTTCAACGAAGAACTCGAAATCGACTTCGCGATTTCCGAGCCGGGACTTGGCCGCTTCCGCATCAACGTGTTTCACCAGCGCGGCAATCCTGCGATGGTGCTGCGCTACATCACAGCCGACATGCCGCGGCTCGACGATCTCGGGCTGCCGGAGATCCTCAAGGATCTGGTGATGATGAAGCGCGGCCTGCTGCTGATGGTCGGTGCGACCGGCTCGGGCAAGTCGACGACGCTTGCGTCGATGATCAACTACCGCAACGAGAATTCATCGGATCACATCATCACGATCGAAGATCCGATCGAGTTCCTGCACTCCAACAAGAAGTCCATCGTCAATCAGCGCGAAGTCGGTCTCGACACAAAGTCGTACGCTCGCGCCCTGAAAAGCGCGATGCGCGCAGCGCCCGACATGCTGCTGATCGGCGAAATCCGCGACCGCGAAACGATGGAGTCGGCCATCATGCTGGCCGGCACGGGTCACCTGGTGCTGGCGACCTTGCATGCGAACAACGCGGCCGAAACGCTGGATCGCTGCATCAACATGTTCCCGCTCGACCAGCACACCCAGATCTTCCTCGACCTGTCGCAGTACCTGCGCGCGATCATTGCGCAGCGACTGATTCCGGGTAAGAACAAGCGCCGCGTCGCCGCGGTCGAACTGCTGATCAACACGCCGCACGTGCAGGAGCTGATCAAGAAGGGCGACGTCATCGGCGCCAAGGAAGCGCTGCGCACCAGCAGCGAGAAAGGCATGCAGCACTTCGATACGGCGCTGTACGAACTGTACAAGGCGGGCCGCATCACGATGGAAGATGCGCTGAACTACGCGGATTCGCGCACGAATCTGGAAGCGAAGATCAACTTCGGATGAGAGAGGCTGAGGCCGCAAAGACCGGATAAAAGAACTCGATTTCTTTTATGCGGTCTTTGCGGCTCTCGGTCTGTCTCAGGCGTTGAACACCGCAGCGGCGTCGAAGACCGGCCCATCCACGCACACCCGCTTCATCGCCGGTCCATTCGGCGTCGCGACCTTCACCGCGCAGCCGGCGCAGCCGCCGACGGCGCAGGCCATGAATTCTTCGAGCGAAACCTGGCATGGGATGTCGAAGCGTTTCGCGACCGCGGCAGCGGCCGTGAGCATGACGGTCGGGCCGCACGCGAATATCTCGACTTGCGCGAGTGCAGCGCGATCCAGCGACCCCAGCCATGCAGCTGCGAGATCGGTGACGTAGCCATCGAAGCAGCCCGGATAACCCGCGAGGCTGGCGAGCCGGCTCGGCACGCCCCATTCATCGAGCAGCGGCATGCAGGCGATGGCGCCTTCGGGCATCCCGGGTACAAGAATCGTCGACGGGCGCGAGCGGAAGGGGAAGGGCACTTCCGATCCCATCAGCACCAGCGGCTTCCAGTCCGCATCACTGCGTTCGCGCAGCGCCTCGGCGAGAAAGACCATGGGCGGAATGCCCACGCCGCCGCCGACCAGCAGCGTGCGCGGTCGCCCGGGATGCGGCACGAAGCTGTTGCCGATCGGGCCGAGCGTGCTGATGCGATCGCCGGCCTTCTTCGCCGACAGCAGATGCAGGCCGTGGCCGACGATCTTGTACAGCACCTCCACCGTGCCGCGCTGCGCATCGACCCGCATGATCGACAACGGTCGCCGCATCGGCAGCGATTCATCGCAGGTCAGGTGCACGAACGATCCCGGCTGCGCCGTCGCGGCGCACTTCGGCGCCTTCAGTTTCAGGACGAACTGGTTCGCGTCGAACGCCGTCTGCGCGACGACTTCGGCGTCTTCGAGGAAGATGGTGCCGCGGTGGGGTTTGCTTGGATTGTTCATCTGTTGTGGGTCAGGCTTTAGCCTGACATCTGAGGCCGGCTGAAGCCGGCCCCACAGGAAGAGGCTGCCTCGTTCTCACTTCAGTTGCCGCCGCGCCTGGACGTTGCGGGCAATGGTGGCCAGCACGGCCATGCGTACGGCGACACCGTTTGTGACCTGCTGCTGGATGACCGATTGCGGTCCGTCGGCGACGCTGCTTGCGATTTCGACATCGCGGTTCATGGGCCCGGGATGCATGACGATGGCGCCCGCGTTGGCCTTGCGCAGGCGTTCGGCGGTAATGCCGAAGGCACGGTGATAGCTCGCTTCGTCCGGAATCTGGGCGCTGCTCATGCGTTCGCGCTGGATGCGCAATGCCATGACGACGTCGACGCCGGCAATCGCTTCATCGATGTTGCTGAAGCGCCGTGCTCCGGCGAACTCGCCGGCTTTCGGCATCAGGTCGTCGGGTGCTGCGATGCGCAGTTCGCCCACGCCGAGCGTCGTCAGCGCCTGCCAATCGGAGCGCGCGACGCGCGAATGCGTGAGATCGCCTGCGATCAATACTTTGATCGCGCCGAGATCGGGTTTGTGCTGGCGGATGGTCAAGGCATCGAGCAATCCCTGGGTCGGATGCGACAGATGCGCTTCGCCGGCATTCAGAATGCAGACGTTCGGCGCGACGAAACCCGCAACGTAGGCGGGCAGGCCGGGCTCCGCATCGCGCATCACCAGGATGTCGGCGTGCATCGCCTGCAGTGTGTAGATCGTGTCGAGCACGGTCTCGCCCTTCACGCGCGACGACGTCTGCATGTCGAGGTTCACGACGTCGGCGCCGAGACGCTGTGCGGCCAGTTCGAACGACACGCGCGTGCGCGTGCTCGGTTCGAAGAAGAGGTTCGCGACCGTGTGACCGGCCAGCGTCTGGTCGCGCGCCGGCAGCTCGTCGGGCGAGCGCACATAGAACTGCGCCAGATCCAGCAGCGCGGTCAGTTCCTCGCGACTCAATCCGTCGAGCGTGATCAGGTGTCGCAGGCGTCCGGCGCTGTCGCGCTGCACGGCGGCGCTGGTGTCGGTCGGTCGGGCTTCGTTGCTCATGTTCTCGGTCTTCAGGATCCGGAGTCTTCCTGTAGGTCAGGCTTCAGCCTGACTCCTATGAAGGCCGGCTGAAGCCGGCCCCACAGGCGGAAGAGAAGGAAATTTCCACGGGGGACACGGGGAACACGGGGACAAGATAAAGATTCTTTCCGTTCCGAGCCCCCGTGCTCCCCGTGTCCCCCGTGGAAATTTTCTTCTTCCGAACTCCGTGCTCTCCGTGAACTCCGTGTGAAACTCTTCCTCTTACTCAGGATTGTCGAACCACCGCTCCAGCAGCACCTTGGCGGCGGCCATGTCGACGTCGGCATGCGTCAGTCGGCGTCGCTTCAGTCCCTGCGCGCGCGCATCGCGCAGTTGCGCTTCGGCTTCGCGAGAACTCAGCCGCTCGTCGACCAGCGCTGCGGGCAGGCGGTAGCGGGCGGTCAGGTCGCGAGCGAAGGCGCGGGTCGATTCGGTCAGGGACGTCGGCGTGCCGTCCATATTACAGGGAAGGCCGACGACCAGCCGGGCGGGGCGATATTCGTCGATGAGCTTGTCGATGGCGGCCCACGGGATGCTGCCGTGGCAATCCAGGGTCTTGAGCGGGCGTGCCGTGCGCGTCAGCGTATCGCCGGCCGCGACGCCGATGCGTCGGGTGCCGTAATCGAAGGCGAGGATCAGTTGCGGCTCGGCGGGGAAAGGGGGCAGCCCCCCTTTCTCGCCGCCCCTGGGGACAGGCCCCCCTTTCTCATCACCCCTGTCCCGCGGGGGGGGGGAGGGGGGCGAGATCGACGCCGATCAGGCGCGCGGCGGCATGCCAGCGTTCTTCGTAGGGCGTATCGAAAATGATGCGCTCGTCGGCCGGCACGGTGAGCCAGGCGTTCTGGGCCAGTTCGGCTTCCAGTTGTCCCGCGCTCCAGCCGGCGTAACCGAGTGCGACGATCGCCGTGCCGGGGCCGTTGCCACTGGCCATCGCCCGCAGGATGTCGGGGGACGTCGTCACCTGGATCTGCGACGACACCTGGCGCGTGTGCTCCCACGTGCCGCCGATCTTGTGGACGACGAAGCCGCGATCGGTCTGCACCGGGCCGCCCTGCAATACCGACTGCTGGCCCACCACGTCTGCGACGATCGGCATCTTGAGCTGCTCGAATACGTCGGCGAGCTTCATCTGCAGCGGCCGGTTGATGATGATGCCGAGCGCGCCGTCGGCGTTGTGCTCCCAGATGTACGTGACGGTCTGGGAAAAATTGGCGTCCGTCATCGCGGGCATCGCGATGAGGAACTGGTTGGTCAGATAGTCGCCGCCGGACATGATGGGGCAAGTATCCGTTGCGGCAGGGACGGGCTCAAGAGGCCCGCAGGTCTCACGGCGGGCGATCACCATAATCCGCCGAGGCCGACACCTTTCCGCCGCTGCCGCCGCTCAGGAACTGCCACTCGTAGGCAAACCGCAGCTCGTCGTATTTCTTGTGCAGTTCGGGAGGGAAGGGATCGAAGGGCGAGGCCAGACGCAGGATCGACAGCGCCGCCTGGTCGAGTTCCTTACGCCCGCTGGAGCGTCGCACGATGATCTGGCCGACGCTGCCGTCGGCCTTGATGGCGACTTCGAGCACCGGATTGGCCGACGCCTTCACGTTCCGTGCGATCTGCGGGAAATTCATCGTCCCGAGTTTTTCCACCTTGCGCCGCCACGAATCGAGATACGGCGCGATGATCGACTGGCGCGTGTTCGGGATGACTTCGTACTTGCCGTCCTGACGTCCGCGCAATCGCAGCGTCGTGTCCGTCGCATTGGTCGCGATCGGACTCGGCGCCGTCGGTGCCAGCGCGAGCGGTGTTTCGGCGGCCTGCGCCGGTGTGTTCTCGCCGGAGCGGTAGGAGACTTCGCTGCGATCGGCGCGACTCGTCACGTACTCGTCGGCGCGTTGTCCGCTGCTGGCTTCGCGGTATTCGCTGCCGGAGCCGTCGACCATGCCTTCCTGCTGCAGCGGCAGCGTCGACGATGCCGGATTCGCCGGTCGCACCGCATCATCGGTGGTGCCGGTGCCCTGCTGATTGCGCTGCGCCAGGTACTGGGCGGTCGGATTGTCGGCGGCGCGCGTGTCGGCGCCGGTCAGCAGCAGCACTTCGAGTGTCGGTGTCGGACCGACGGGCGCCTGGGGAAGGCCGAAGGTCACGCCGAGAATGACGATGCCGTGAAAAAGCGCCGCCAGGAACAGCGTCGTCGTCAGTCGATCCTTGACGGGGGCGAGCGTGTCGGCGGCGTCGTCGGGGAGAGTGTCGAGAGTCGTGGACGCCATGGTTTGATCATAGCGCCGGCATCAGGCCCGCACCGCCAACCTTTTCTCAATCGCATCCATCAAGAGGCCGGCGATCTCGGTCTTGAACTGCTTGTCCAGTTCGCGCACGCCGGTCGGACTGGTCACGTTGATTTCGGTGACATAGCCGCCGATGACATCGAGCCCGACGAACAGCATGCCGCGCTCGCGCAGCGCCGGGCCGATCTGGCCGACCAGCCAGCGGTCGCGGTCGGTGAGTTCACGACCCTGGCCCTTCGCGCCCGCGGCGAGGTTGCCACGGTTGTCCTGGTCTGTCGGGATGCGCGCGAGCGCGTAGGGCGCGGGCTCGCCATCGATGACCAGTACGCGCGAATCGCCGGTCGTGACGATCTCGGGCAGGTATTTCTGCACGATGGCGTAGCGCGTGCCGTACTCGGTCTGGTTCTCGAAAATCACGTTGGCGTTCTTGTCGCCCTGGTCGATCACGAAGATCGAGCGTCCGCCCATGCCGTGCAGCGGCTTGCACACGGCGCGGCCATGTTCGCGCACGAAGGCGTGCATGTCGGCCATATTGCGGGTGATCAGCGTCGGCGCGCAGCACTGCGGGAACCAGGCGGTGTAGACCTTCTCGTTCATGTCGCGCAGGCCCTGCGGACGATTCACGACCAGCGCGCCTTCCTGTTCGGCCCGTTCCAGGATGTAGGTCGTGTAGATGTACTCCATGTCGAACGGCGGATCCTTGCGCATCAGGATGGCGTCGAAGGCAGCGAGCCGCGCGGTCTGTTCTTCACCGAGTTCGAACCAGTCCTTGAGATCGTCGCGCACGCGCACCGGACGCAGGCGTCCGAACGCCACGCCGTCGCGCAGCCACAGGTCATGCTGCTGTGCGTACCAGAGTTCCCAGCCGCGCTTCTGCGCCGACAGCATCATCGCTAGCGTCGTGTCCTTGGCGGGCTTGATCGATTCGATCGGATCCATCACCACGACGAGACGGACGGAGCGAGTAGCGGGCATGAGGTGAATCCTGAATCGTCGAACGGGTGGGCGCGTGACCGGCATCACGCTGCCGGAAGACGCATGTGACGGGCTTCATATTATAGGAAGCCGGCCAATGGCAGCCCCCTGACCAATATGTTAAAAGTTCGGCCCATCGCGCAAGTCCCGTTGATTGCAGAAGATTTCCGCTGTCCAACGCGTGTGCCGCAGGCGCTGCGTACGACACGCCCGGTGAGAACAAGGCGCGAGGTCTACGAGGAAAGTGATGGACAACCTGGCAACGAACGAGCCGCGGCTCGCAGGTCTCAAGGTGCTGGTCATCGACGACAGCAAGACCATCCGGCGCACCGCCGAAACACTCCTCACCAAGGAGGGCTGCGAGGTCTTCACGGCCGTCGATGGTTTTGACGCGCTGTCCAAGATCGCCGATCACCAGCCCGACATCGTGTTCGTCGACATCATGATGCCGCGGCTCGATGGCTATCAGACCTGTTCGCTGATCAAGCACAACAAGGTGTTCCGTTCGATTCCCGTCATCATGCTGTCAAGCAAGGACGGTCTGTTCGACCGTGCGCGCGGCCGCATCGTCGGGTCGGAGCACTACCTGACGAAGCCCTTCACCAAGGATGAATTGCTGAGCGCGATCGAAACCCACGTCGGCCAGCCGGTCCGGTAACTACGGAAAAAGAGGCCAACCGATGCGCGGGCAGGCAGTCGCAGCAAGGTCGGAGCGAGGTATGTCCCTGATCCTCATCGTCGATGATTCGCCCACCGAAGTTCACGTCATGCAGAAGGCGCTGGAAAGCCACGGTTACAAGACCGCTTCTGCCGGCGACGGCGCGGAGGCGATTGCCAAGGCCAAGGCCATGAAGCCCGATCTCATTTTCATGGACGTCGTCATGCCGGGCGTGAACGGCTTCCAGGCGACGCGCAAGCTGCAGTCCGATCCGGACACCAAGGCGATTCCCGTGATCATGGTCACTTCCAAGGATCAGGAAACCGATCGCATCTGGGGCATGCGCCAGGGCGCCGTCGATTACCTGGTGAAGCCGGTGTCGATGGACAAGCTGATCGAGAAGGCCCAGGCGGCGCTCGCCGACTGATCCCGCCTGCATGAACGCCAACGCCGCCACCACACCCGTCACCGTCGCGAACCTGCGTTCGCTGCGGGACAAGCCGTTCGAGCTGCTGCGCGAACTGGAACGTCTCGCGCGCGTCGCACTCGCCGGCCAAGGTCGCGATGCGGCCAACGAGCACGAGTGGGTCGGCATCGCGTTTCGCGTCGGCTCGGAAAACTTCCTGGTCGCGCGCGATGAGACGCGCGAAGTGCTCGGATTTCCTTCGGTCGTGACCCGCGTGCCGGGCGCCAAGCCATGGATCCGCGGTCTCGCCAACGTTCGCGGGCAACTGCTGCCGCTGGTCGACCTGCGCGCCTTCCTGGGCGGCGGCGTCACCAACATCGGTCGCAGCTCGCGCGTGCTGGTCGCCCACCATCGCGAAGTGCCGGCCGGGTTGCTGGTCGACGAGGTTCAGGGTTTCCGTCGCTTTGTCGATAACGAATTCGGCACCACCGTGCCGCCGACCATCATCCGTTGCGAACGCTATCTCGCGGGCACCTTCCGCCGCGGGACGGAGAGCTGGCCGGTCTTCAGTCTGCGCAGCCTGCTCGAGAGTCCGGAGTTCCTGCAGGCGGCGGCTTCGTGAGCGTATGAAAAAGGTAGTGAAAGATTTCAGGCAGGGCATCGTCGCCGACGCGGTCGTCGCGGGCGCGTCGCTGCCTGCGGAGTGGGCCCATGGCCGACGCTAACGCCAACAAGATGCATGGCGTGAAGTTCTTGCCGCTGCTGCTCGGCATCGCGCTGGTCTGCATCGTCATCGCAGTCGGACTGCTGCTGTTCGCGAACCGGGACTCGGGCCAGGACGCGCAGCAGGCGCGTCACATCAATGAAGTCGTGGCGCTGTCGCAGAAGATTCCGTCGCTGACCACGGGCGCGTTGTCGGGCAAGGCCGAGGCGTTCGATGCGCTGGCGAAGGCGCTCGATCGCTACTCCAAGCTGGTCGAGGCGGCCGGGCCGGAAACCAAGGGCTTCGGTCCGTCGGTCGAACTGCAGAAACTGTCGCAGACGATTCTCGGCTCGCGCGAAGCGACGCTGGCGGTGCAGAAGTCGGCCACCGACGTGCGCGCGCTGGTGCCGCAGCTGCTGCAGTCGCTGGGCAATGTCGTCAGCGGACTTGGCTCGACCGGCATCGAAGGCATGACGCGCCACATCGAGCGTTTCGAACTCACCGGCCTGCGCCTGCAACAGGACATGGAAGCGCTGGCGGGCGGCGTCGGCGATGCATCGCTCATCGCGCGGCGGCTGGCCGACGGTATCGATTACATGGGGCAGGTGGTTGGCGGTCTCGGCGGTGAAGATGCCGGGCTCGGACTGACCAAGGTAACTGGCGCCGACGCCGAGGCGCGCCTGAAAGCCATGAGTACGCTGTACTCGCAACTGAGCGAACAGGTGCGCACCGCCATCACATCTGCCGAACGCCTGCGGCTCGCGCGCGAAGCCGGCGTCTCCGTCGCGACCGAAGCGGACAAGATCTACGCGCATTTCCAGAGCCGCATCGCCCTGCCCACTGCGGCCAGCGGCGTGCTCGGCAGCAAGGTGCTGCCGCTGTCGCTGCTCGGCGTGGCGGCGCTGTCGCTGTTGATCCTGTGGCTGCTCTTCGCCACCGGCGGCGACATCCGCAAGACCGTGCAGATGCAGGCGAGCAAGAACGAACGCAACCAGGAAGCGATTCTGCGCCTGCTCGACGAACTGTCGAGCCTGGCGGACGGCGACCTCACCGTGCAGGCGACGGTGACCGAAGACATCACCGGCGCGATCGCCGACTCGATCAACTACGCCATCGAAGCGCTGCGCGAACTGGTGGCGACGATCAACGACTCCGCGATCACGCTCGACGGCTCGGTGAAACAGACCCAGGATTCCGCGGGACTGCTGGCCAAGGCGGCCGTCGCGCAGTCGCGCCAGATCGCGCTCGCTTCCGAATCCGTCGCCGCCATGGCCGGTTCGACGGAAGAAGTCTCGGGCAATGCCGAACGCTCCGCCGACGTCGCGCGTCATTCGGTGGACGTCGCGCACAAGGGCGGCGACGCCGTGCGTCGCACCATCGACGGCATGAACGCGATCCGCGAGACCATCCAGGAAACCTCGAAGCGCATCAAGCGCCTCGGTGAAAGCTCGCAGGAGATCGGCAACATCGTCGAACTCATCAACGATATCGCCGAGCAGACCAACATCCTGGCGCTCAATGCCTCCATCCAGGCTTCGATGGCCGGTGAGTCGGGCCGCGGCTTCGCGGTCGTCGCCGACGAAGTGCAGCGCCTGGCCGAACGCGCCGCGACGGCGACCAAGCAGATCGAAGTGCTGGTGCGCACGATTCAGGCCGACACCAACGAGGCCGTGGTGTCGATGGAACGCAGCACCACCGACGTGGTGGGCGGCGCACTGCTGGCCGAAAACGCCGGCGCCGCGCTGGAAGAAATCGAGCAGGTGTCGAACCAGATCGCGAGCCTGGTGCAGAACATTTCCGCCAGCTCGCGCCAGCAGGCCTCGGCCGCGCAGAACATCGCGCGCAACATGAATGCCCTGCGCGAGATCAGCTCGCACACGGCGGAGAACTCCGCGGCGACTTCCAACTCGGTGGGCAAGCTCGCCGAACTGTCGTCGCAGCTGCGTAAATCGGTGTCCGGATTCCGGCTGCCTGATGCGGCCACGGGCGGCACGGAACTGCTGGCCGATCCGGAGCGCAAGCCGGCGCCGGTGGCGCCCGTCATCTCCGCCACGCCGCCGCCCAAGAAAGTCAGCGGCCTCGGCCGTTGAGCGTCAACGGGAGTTGCACGAATGACCCCACGTCCGTCGGGCCGCGTTCAGGGAATCCGCTGACCCATGGCTGAACTCTCCTCGCAGACACTGCACATCGTCGCGCGCGAGCTCAACACCGAGCTGAACGAGGCGCGCGCAGCGCTCGAACTGTTCGGCGACCAGCAGGACAATGTCGCGCTGCTGCGTCGCTGCAATGAACATCTGCACGCCGTGCACGGCGCGCTGCGGGTCTCCGAAGTCTATGGCGCGGCCCTGCTCGCCGAAGAAATGGGGCAGGTGCTGCAGTACCTGATCGACAACTTCGACGAGAAGCGCCACCTCGCCGAAGGCCTCGACGCGCTCATGCGCTCGATGGTGCAGCTGCCGACCTACCTGGAACGCGTGCTGAGCGGCGGTCGCGACATGGCGCTGGTGCTGCTGCCGCTGCTCAACGACCTGCGTGCCGTGCGCGGCCATGCACTGCTGTCCGAAGGCACGCTGCTGCTGCTGAATCTCAGCTCCGATCAGCAGGCGAGTCCTGCGGCGGCGGCGCCGGGCGAAGGCGTCCTGTCGGTCGCGCACTGGGCGCGCAAGCTGCGGACGCGCTTCCAGCTCGGTCTGCTCGGCTGGATCAAGGGCGAACGCGTCGAACAGAATCTCGAAGTGCTGGCGCGCGCCGCCGAGCGGCTGGAACAGGTCGCGACCACGCAGCCCGTGTTCCAGTTGTGGTGGGTCGTCGGCGCGCTCATCGAAGCGATGCGCGAAGGCGGTCTCGAAGGCAGCGCGTCCATCAAGCGCCTGCTCGGCCAGGCCGACCGCGACATGCGCCGTCTCTACGAACAGGGCGAATCGCGTTATGCCGATGCACCCTCGCTCGAACTGCTGAACAACCTGCTGTACTACGTCGCGCGTGCGAAGTCCTCCGGCCCGCGCGTGTCGGCTGTGCGTGCTTCCTTCCGCCTGAGCGAACTGCTGCCCGTCGACGATCAGGTCGAACAGGCGCGCGAAAGCCTGTCGGCGCCGTCCGTCAAGTTGATGAAGACGGTCGCCGCCGCGATCAAGGAAGACCTCGGTCGTGTCAAGGATGCGCTCGATCTGTTCGTCCGCCGCGGCGGCACGCAGGTCGAGGAACTCTCGCCGCAGCTCGAACTGCTGAAGAAGATCGGCGACACGCTCGGCGTGCTGGGTCTGGGCGAACTGCGCGACAAGGTGCAGGGCGAAACGACGGACCTGCAGGCGATCATCGCGCAGCAGGCGCCGGTGAACGAAGGCGTGTTGCTGCGCATGGCGGCGACGCTCATCAAGGTCGAAGACAGTCTCGACGAACAGCTCATCGGCATGATCGTGCCGACGGGTGACTCACAGAGTGTGCCCACGAAGCCCGCCGGTCCCGACGACATCGAATTCCGCCAGGTCACCGAAGCGGTGCTGCGCGAGTGCATCGTCAACATGGCGCGCATCAAGGAAGCGATTGCGCAGTCGATGGATCGCACGCGCGAAGGCCAGAGCATCGATCAGATTCCGGCGCTGGTGCGCGGCATTACCGCGGGCCTGCTGATGCTCGGCAAGACCCGCGCCGCCGAGATCATGGACGGCATCGACAAGGCGCTGGCGCAGTTCGTCCGCTCCGATGGCATGACCCTGCCGCCCGAAGCCGTCGACCGCCTCGCCGACGGCATTGTCGCCGTCGAGTACTACATGGAAACGATCCAGGCCGGCCGCGCTGATCCCTGGTACATGCTCGACAACGCCGAGACCTGCCTGCGCTATCTCGCCGAGACCCAGCCGGTGCCGATCGGCGATGGCTTTCCGCAGACGCCGGATCATGCGCGCACGGTCGTCATCGAACCGCTGTCGCAGACCGTGGCCGCGCCCACCGAACAGGAACGCACGGCCGTACTCGATCGCTCGGCGCAGGTCGCGCCGCTGCCGAAACCCGCGCCGACGCCCGTGTCCGCTCCGGCACCGCAGCCTGCCGCGATGCCGCCGGCGATGGTCAGGCCGACCGATGGCGACATCGATCCGGAATTCCTCGAAATCTTCATCGAGGAAGCGAAGGACGAAATCGCCAAGCTCGAAAAACATTTCCCGATGTGGGACCAGAACCCGCAGGACCAGGATTCGCTGGTCAACGTGCGTCGTTCCTTCCACACGCTCAAGGGCAGCGGCCGCATGGTCGGCGCGCAGCTCATCGGCGAATTCGCCTGGTCGATCGAAAGCCTGCTGAACCGCGTCATCAACAAGACGCTGGATCGCACGCCCGACATCATGGGCGTGATGCGCTCGGCGGTCGCGGCCGTGCCGCAGCTCGTCGAGCAGATCGAAACCGGGCGTGCGCCGGCGACGGACGTTGGCTACATCATGTCGCAGGCCAACAATCTGTCGGGCATGCGTCCGCAGGCGCCTGCACAGGCTGCATCGCCACCGGCTGCCGCCGTCACGCCGCCGCCCGCGGCTCCGGCAGCGCCTGTCGCACCGGCGCCGGCACAAAAAAAAACAGTAGCGCCGGTCATGGACCCGGTGCTGCACGAGATCTACGCCAAGGAGACCGCGGGGCATCTCGCCACCATCCGTAAGTTCATCGCGGCCTGCGATCTGTCGACGCCGCCGTACGCGGTCACCGAAGACCTGCATCGCTCCTGTCACACGCTGAGCGGCACGGCCAAGACGGCCGGCGCCGTTCACGGCACGACGGTCGCCGATCCGCTGAACCGCTACATCCGCAAGCTCTACGACAACTCCGCGGGACTCACGAACAACGGCCTCGCCGCGCTCAAGGACTCAGTCGCGGCGATCCAGCAGGTCGTCGACCACATCAACGAAGACACGGGCTTCTTCAGCAATCACCCACGCATCGTGGCGCGACTGCAGGAACTCGAAGCCGAACTCGATCAGGACATCGCGCGGCTCGGCGAAACGCTCGATGTCGGCGCCGAGGCGACGCGTTCCATTCCGGTGCTCAAGGACATCGAACCGGCGCCGGTCGCGCCGACGCTGGACGACACGCACGAGGTCGCCATGGACGATGCCGATGCGGCCACCAACGTGTTCGACGAAGCGGGTTTCCCTTCGGTCGCCCCTCCGGCCGTCGAAGCAATGCCCGTGCACAGCGAGGAAGTCACGATCGAATCCGTCGACGCGATCGAGATGCCGCCGACCGATGCCGGCGATCTCGAAGCGCTCGAGTGGAGCTACGCAAACTTCCCGAAGGAAGAGCCCACGGTGCGGGCGCCGAAGCTCGATGCCGGCGAAGCGACGGCGCAGGTCGAAGAGATTTCCTACGACGCGCCGATGGACGATGGCGGCATCGTGGTCGAAGAGACGGGTGTGTCCGAAGCGATCGACGCGTCGATCGCCGCCGATGCCGGTTTCGTCGTGGAAGACATGGAGGGTCTCGCAGAGACGAACCGCGTTCCCGTGCTCGCTGCGATTCACGAGCTGCCGCAGCAACCAGTCGCACACGTGCCGGTCGTGGCCGACGCCGTGGAGGAGCTGCCTTCCGAAGAGATCGTGATCGAGGTCGGCGAGATTCCGCTGGAATCCGCCGACGCGATTGCCATGCCGCAGCTGGACGACGGTTCCGAGACGCGCCAGAGCCTGGCGCTGTCGATCGTGCCGCCGCCGGAGCCGGAACCTGTTGCCGAGGCGTTGCCGGTCGAACCGGAGATCGAGGCCGAGATAGTCGCCGAGCCTGCCGTCGAAGCCCCTGTGGAGGCCGGCCTCGACCGGGCCGCCCACACTGGCGAGGGAAGGTCGGCGGAAGCCGGCCTCCACAGCAGCCCGCCAGCACCGGAAGAGCCCGAAGAGCTCGACGACGATTTCGATCCCGACGTTGCCGCGATCTTCACCGAGGAAGCCGCCGAACTGCTCGAAACCGCCGACAGCTCGCTGTCCGCGTGGTCGCGCGATCGCGCCAACAAGGCGCTGGTCTTCGAGCTGAAGCGAGTCCTGCACACGCTCAAGGGCGGCGCTCGCATGGCGGGCATCCGCGCGATGGGCGATCTGAGCCATGAACTCGAAACATTGATGGAGCTGGTCGAAGCCGGGCAGGTGGCCGGTGATCAGCCGGTCTTCGATGCGCTGCAGACCAGTCTCGATACGCTGCACCGCATGCGCGACACCGTGAATCAGGGTGGTCGTTGCGTGCGTCCGCGCGAGCTGATCTCGCGCATTCGCGTGCTGTCCGGTCACGAACAGCCTGCACCTGCGCAGCCGGCGGCGCCGGTCGTCGCTGCCGTGGCATCGCACGTCGTGGCGCCTGCGGTCGAACCTGCGCCGGTTGCAGAAGCCGCGCCCGTCATCGAACAGCCGGTTGCAGCGGAGGCGCCGGCCGAAGAGTCGATGGAGATCGAAGTCGAATTCGGTGCCGACGAACTGGGCGCGGCTGCGCCACGCGAATCAGTGCGCATCGAAGAGCCCGCGCCTACAGCCGTCTCGCAGACCGCCGCATTCGATGTCGCTGCCGTCGCACCGGAACTGTTGCCTGAAGCGCCGCCGGCCGCGGAGCCGGAACTCATTCCGGCGCCTGCATTGCCGCCGGGCCGCGAACCGCAGGTGCAGGAACGCCAGGAATTCGCGCGCGTCGACGCCGATCTGCTCGACACGCTGCTGAACAACGCCGGCGAAGTCAGCATTTTTCGGTCGCGTCTGGAACAGCAGGTCGGTTCGATCGAGTTCAACCTCGCCGAACTCGGCCGCACCGTGACGCGCCTGAAAGAACAGCTGCGCAAACTCGAACTCGAGACGGAGGCGCAGATCCTGCACCGCCGCCAGGAAGAGCATCCGAACCGCGCCGATTTCGATCCGCTCGAACTCGATCGCTACTCGACGATCCAGCAGCTCACGCGCGCCTTTGCCGAGTCGGTCAGCGACGTCGGCAGCATCGAAGGCCTGCTCGAGAATCTGACGCGCGAAGGCCAGAACCTGCTGCTGCAGCAGGCGCGTGTCGTCACGGAATTGCAGAACGGACTCATGCGTACGCGCATGGTGCCGTTCCAGCGCCACGTGCAGCGCCTCAGCCGCCTGGTGCGCCAGGTGGCGACCGACGTCGGCAAGAAGGCCGAACTCGTCGTCGTGGGCGCGGCCGGCGAGCTCGACCGGCAGGTGCTCGATCGCATGCTGCCGCCGTTCGAACACATGCTGCGCAATTCGATCGTGCACGGCATCGAAACGCCGGAAGAACGCACTGCGAAAGGCAAGCCGGAAGGCGGCACGATCCGTGTCGGCCTGCATCGCGAAGGCGCCGAGATGGTGATCATTCTCGAAGACGACGGCCGCGGCATCGATGTGAATGCGGTGCGTGAGCGCGCCCGTTCGCGCGGGCTGCTGCAGCCCGGTCGTGTGCTGACGGACGAGGAAGCGATGCAGCTCATCCTCGAGCCCGGCTTCAGCACGGCGAGCGCCGTGACCCAGCATGCCGGACGCGGCGTCGGCATGGACGTGGTCGTCACCGAGATCAAGAAACTCGGCGGCGCACTGTTTACCGAATCGCAGCCGGGCCAGGGCGTGAAGTTCACGATCCGCCTGCCGTTCACGCTGGCGATCACCCAGGCGCTGATCGTGCGCACGGGCGAAGAGCTGTATGCGTTGCCGCTGCCGTCAGTTGAAGGCGTGGCGCGGGTGCCGCGTTCTGAAGTCGAAAAGCATCTCGCCGAAGAAACGCCGACGTTCAATTACGGCGGCCAGGTCTATCGTTTCCAGCATCTGGGTGCTTTCGTCGGCGGCGGCGCTTCGACCTTGCCCGACGGCGATGTGTCCGTGCCGCTGATCCTGATCCGCGCCGGCGAACACTCGACGGCCATCGTCCCTGACGAACTCGTCGGCAGCCGCGAAATGGTCGTGAAGGCCGTCGGCCCGCAGATCGCCACGATCCGCGGCATCTCTGGCGCCACCATCATGGGCGACGGCCGCATCGTCATCATTCTCGACATGGGTGCGCTGGTGCGTTCGGAATGGCGCGGCCGCGGCCAGGTCGAAGGCCCGCGCGAGGATCGCCGTACGTTCGCGCTGGTGGTCGATGACTCCATCACCGTGCGCCGCGTGACCCAGCGACTGCTGGAACGCAACGGCATGCGCGTGATGACCGCGAAGGATGGCGTCGATGCGCTGTCGATCATCCAGGAACACCTGCCCGACGTGATCCTGCTCGACATCGAAATGCCGCGCATGGACGGCTACGAATTCGCCACGCACGTCCGCGCCGACGCGCGCACGGCCGACATTCCGATTGTGATGATCACTTCGCGCACGGGCGAGAAGCATCGCGCCCGCGCCATCGAGATCGGCGTCAACGATTACCTCGGCAAGCCGTACCAGGAAAACCAGCTGCTCGATGCGATCGAGCCGCTGGTCGAGGCGCGGCGGCGGCATAGGAGGATGGCGTGAATACAGGGGCTACAGGCAACAGGCGACAGGCGACAGTCGGAATAGCTGTTGCCTCTGACCGTGGCCTGTGGCCTGTAGCCTGTCGCCAGCGGTACCGCTCATGAACTCCGAACTCGCCCACGAACTCTACAGCCTGCTCATTCCGCTCGGTCAGGAACGCCTGATCGTGCCGCGCGCCTGCGTGGCCGAGGTGATCACCTGGCAGCAGCCGGAAAAGATGGACGGCACGCCGCCGTGGTATCTCGGCACGATCCAGTGGAACGGACGTCAGGTGCCGGTGATTTCATTTGAAGCCGCCTGCGGACAGGCCTATCCGCCGCCGGGCACGCGCACGCGCATCGTGATTTTCGTGGCGCTGGGCAATCACATCACTGGCGGCTACTTCGGTGTGATCACGCAGGGCTTCCCGCAGCTCGTGCGCGTCAATGCCGACGTGGTGAAGGCCGACCACAGCCGCAGCTTCTCGGATCACGGTCCGACGCTGTGCCAGGTGCGCATGCTGAACGAGTCGCCGCTGATTCCGGATTTCGATCATCTGGAGAGGATGATCAGCGAGGAGACGAGGGCGGCGTGAACCGCACCGCCTCTCTTCCTGTGGTGCCAGCTTCAGTTTCTTCTGTAGGTCAGGCTTCAGCCTGACTGTTTTCAGGCCGGCTTACGCCCACTGACTTAAGCGCAAGTGCGTTTTGTTCTTCCCCTCCTCCGCGCAGCGGGGGAGGGCAGGGAGGGGGTCTTCTCTGATCGGTGGCTCACGATGCCGTGAGCGGTGTGCCCGAGGGGCTTTGCTGGAACGCCGTGAATACATCCCTGTAGGCTCCGGCGCGCGCATCCCTGCGCGCGACGGTCCAGCAAAGCCCCTCGGGCACACCACTCACTACGGTAGTGGCGTGTTGAATGCAGCTACGGAGAAGATTCAGAGAGCGCAAGGAACGGGCCGATCGCTTAAGTCAGTGCCGTTGCGCTGTGACCGAAGGGAATCCCATGGGAAAGCCGGCCCCACAGCAGAACGGAAGCGCACCCCTCCTACTGCAGATCCCCCCACAACGCCTGCAACACCGTCATCGCCACCACCGCGGCGGTTTCCGTCCGCAGCACGCGCGGTCCGAGCCGCACCGGCATGAAGCCCGCTTTCTGCGCGGCGGTGATCTCATCGTCATCGAGACCGCCTTCGGGGCCGATCAATAGCTCGACTTTCGAGGGCAGGCTGGCGATGCCGGCGAGCGAGCCGGGCGCGGACGGGCTCAGGACCAGGCGCATGCCGTCCTTGCGTACGGTGCTGAAGTAATCGCGCAACGAAATCGGCGTGCTCACGGCGGGGATGCGCGAGCGACCGCATTGTTCGCAGGCGCCGATGGCGATGGCATGCCAGTGCGTTTGTTTCTTCGCGGCCTGCTTCTCGTCGAGGCGCACGACGCTGCGTGCGGTCAGCACCGGTGCGATGGCGGCGACACCGAGTTCGGTCGCTTTCTGCAAGGTCCAGTCCATGCGCTCACCGCGCGAGATGCCCTGCACGAGCGTGATGCGCAATGGCGATTCGCCGGTGCCGGGCGTTGGATTGCGCAGCCGCACCGTCACCTTGTCGCCGTCGACCTCGGTGATCTCCGCCGGATAGTCCATGCCGCTGCCGTCGAACACGACCAGCGGCGCGCCGGCGCGCATGCGCAGGACGCGGGCCACGTGATAGGCGCCCGCCGATGACAGCGGCAGGATGGCATCCGCCTTCAGGGGGCCGTCGCAATAGATCCGGTTCAGTCTCATGGTCCCCCGCGGTCATTCGATGTTGTGCGGATTGTAGCGAAGGCAAGCAAGCGGCGTGCCTGTGGAGAGTGCGGCTGTGGCGAAGGCGCGGCTGTTACCATACGGGCGATGTCGACTATCGATCTCGAAACCGGATTGCTGCGCACGGCGCGTCAGGTGCCTTCGCCCAATGGCGACGATCGCCCGAGCGGCACGGTTGCCGATCTCATCGTCGTGCACGGCATCAGTCTGCCGCCCGGCGAATTCGGCGGGCCGTGGATCGATCTGCTGTTCACCAATCGCCTGCCGCCGGAGGGTCATCCGTACTTCGCGACGATCGCCGATCGCAAGGTGTCCTCGCACCTGCTGATCCGTCGCGACGGTGAAGTCGTGCAGTATGTGCCGTTTCATCGCCGCGCCTGGCATGCGGGCGTGTCCAGCTACGAGGGGCGCGAGAAGTGCAACGATTTCTCGATCGGCATCGAGCTGGAAGGGACGGACGACATGGCCTACGAACCCATCCAGTATCGGGTGCTGAGTTCGGTCATCCGGCAGTTGCTGGACACCTATGCGCAGCTTTCCACGCGGCGCATCGCCGGTCACAGCGATATCGCGCCGGGCCGCAAGACCGATCCCGGTCCGTTCTTCGACTGGCCGCGGCTGCAGGCGCTGCTTCGATGCGATCCCGGCAAATGAAAAAACTGCTGCTGCTGTGCGCGCTCGCGCATCTGACCACACCGGCTGTCGCGGCTTCGCGCATCGTGAGCCTCGCGCCGAATCTCACCGAACTGGCCTTCGTCGCTGGCGCCGGCGACAAGGTGATCGGCACCGCCGAGTACAGCGACTACCCGGAGCGGGCCAAAGCGATTCCGCGCATCGGCGATGCCTTCCGCGTCGACTACGAAAGAATCCTCGCCCTGCAGCCGGATGCGGTGCTGGCCTGGGAGCCGGGCACGCCGCATGCGACCGTGGAGCGCCTGCGTACGCTGCGGCTCGCGGTGAGCACGATCCGCACGCGCAGTCTCGCCGACATCGGTACGGCCGTGCGCGACATCGGCGCGATTGCCGGCACGCCGCAGATCGCCGGGCGCGAGGCGGATCGTTTCGAACGCGCCATCGCATCGCTGCGCGAGGAATACAGCGCGCGCACGCCGGTCACGGTGTTTCTGCAGATCAACGATCAGCCGCTGTACACCGTCAACGGCACGCAGATCATGAGCGAGGTGCTGGCGCTGTGCGGCGGCGTGAACGTGTTCGGCGATCTGAACGAACTGGCGCCGCAGGTGGGCGTGGAAGCGGTGATCGCGGCCAATCCCGAAGTCATCATTTCCACGGGCGCCGCCGATGCGCCGGCCTTCGTGCAATGGCGTCGCTGGCCGCAGATCCGCGCCGTGGGTGCCGGCAATCTTTATGCGATGTCGCCCGACAATCTGGCCCGATCCACGACCCGGCTCGCTACGGGCGCCGCCGACCTGTGTCGCACGCTCCAGACGGCTCGCGAACGGCTGCGGCGTCCGAACTAGAATGACCTTCTCCCTGTGGGGCCGGCTTCAGCCGGCCTTCTGCAGGGAGTCAGGCTGAAGCCTGACCTACAAGCCTGACCCACAACAGGAGTCCACTGGCAAGCATGACCCGAGCGACCGTCGCGCTGATCGTCCTGTGCGTCTATGGAGCGGCGCTGTTCGCCATTGCGCTGTGGGGCGGACGGCGCACCCACAACGGCAATGATTTCTTTCTCGCGAGCCGCCGGCTGACGGCGTGGTTCGTGGCCTTCAGTCATGTCGCGAATGCATCGCCCGTATGGCTGCTGCTGGCGCTGAGCGGCGCCGCCTTCGCGTGGGGACTCGCAGCAGTGTGGATCTGGCTCGCCGTGCTCGGCGGCTACGCCATGAATGCGTTCTACGTCGGTCCGCGTCTGCGGCAACTGTCGATCGGGCAGGGCACGTTGACCGTCGTGCAGGTGCTGAGCCTGGACGCGGGAGACCGCTTGCAGCCGATGATCGTGCGATCGGCCGCACTGATCCTGTCGCTGGCGTTGCTGCTGGAAATCAGCGCGGTGCTGCACGCGGCGGGCAGTGTGTTCGCCACGAGCTTCGGCTTCGATTTCACCAGCGCCTGCATCACCGCGATTGCCGCGATTGCGGTCATCACGCTCGTTGGCGGTTTCTGGTCGCTGAGCTGCAGCGACATCGTGCAGGTCGCGGTGCTGCTGCTGGTCGCCTGCCTCGTGCCGCTGCTGGCCATCGCGGTGAGCGATGGACTGGAACAGGTGCAGATCGGATTTCAGGCATTGGGACCGGCGACGACGGACTGGTTCGCGGGCCGCAAGGGCGTCGTGGCGATCGCGTTCGTGCTCGGCGTCAGCGGACTGGGTTTCGAACTCGCCGGACAGCCGCACGCGCTCGTGCGCTACATGGCCGCGCGCGACGAACTGGCGTTGCGACGCGGCCGATGGATGGCGCTGGCCTGCATCGCCGTGCTGCTCGCACTCATGCTGATCTGCGGCTGGACCGCCAGCGTGCTCCATGCCGGACTGGAGCGGCCGGAGCTGGCGATCTTCGCCACACTCGAGCGCGTCCTCTCGCCGACGCTGTCGGCGTTCATCATCGCACTCGTGCTCGCAGCGATGCTGATCGGCATGGGCAACCGGTTGCTGGTGCTGGCCTCGTGCCTGTCGGTCGACATGAAGCGATCGGCGTCGCCGCTGTCGTTCGCCTGGGCCCGCGTCGTGCTGGTCTTCTACGCCGTCTGCGCGCTGTGCCTGGCGCTCTATGCTTCCGAAAGCCTGCTCAACCAGGCGATGTTCGCGTTCGCGGCCATGGGCGCATCGTTCGGGCCGCTGTTGCTGGTGCGATTGACGGGCAAGCGCGTGCGACCGGGCTCGACGCTCGGCGCCATGTGGGCAGGATTCATCCTCACCCTGCTGTTTCATGTGCTGCCGGACGCACCGGGAGATTTCCTGGAACGCGTGCTGCCGTTCGTGGCGTCGCTCGGCATTGCGCTGACGGGCGGCGAACGGCGTCGCAATCCGGATCGCGCGGACCGTGCGCAGGAGACGGTGCACGATCGCGTGCCGATATGAAGAGGGCCGGCAACTGGCGACTGGCTGCTGGCCAGAGCAGGAAGCAGCGCATCAAGTCTCCCTCCCTTGCGCGTAGCGCGGGGGAGGGCCGGGTAGGGGGTCGCGCGAAGCGCGCTGCAAAGTTGCCAGAGACGCCGACTGCCGATCCGCCCGCCCGCATTCTTGCCGCCGTGCGCCGCATTCCCCGCGGCAAGGTTTGTACCTACGGCGATGTCGCCGACATTGCCGGACTGCCGCGTCGTGCGCGACTGGTCGGCACGGTGTTGCGACAGACACCCGCATCGCGCGACCTGCCGTGGTTCCGCGTCATCAATGCGGGCGGCCGCATTTCCTTTCCCGCCGGCAGCGATGCGTATCTGCGCCAGCGCCGCAAGCTCGAAGCCGAAGGCATCGTGTTCATCAGCGGCCGTGTCGACCTGAAACGCTACGGCTGGCCGCCGCGCGAAGAGCAGCTCGATGAGCTGCTGTGGAAGATGGATTGAAGAGGTTTCACACGGAGATCACGGAGGCCACGGAGGTCGGAAGGGAGAAGAATTTCCACGGGGGACACGGGGAGCACGGGGATAAGAAATTTTCTGTTCCGAACCCCGTGTTCCCCGTGTCCCCCGTGGAAATTCTTCTTTTTCTTCTCCGGCCTCCGTGATCTCCGTGAACTCCGTGTGAAATCTTCTCCCCTCGTTAACCCCGCTGGAGCAGGCCGGCGTTGATATCCCCGGGCGCATGGTGCGCCGGGAGATGACGCATGAAGGCTCTGGCCCGCAACTGTTCGGTAATGACCGCGACCGCACTGCTGGTCGCCTGCGCTGCCCAGCGCGACAACCCCGAAGAACGCGAAGCGGATGCGGCACCGCCGCCGCCACCGCCGGTGCGCGCGGAGGAGTTCGTACTTCCAGCCATGCCAGAAGTTGCACACAGCGAGGTGGCGGCGCCCGCGGATGCGGCAGCGACGCGTGCCATTTCCAGCGTGTCGCCGTCGTTTTCGATGGCGACGGAGAAGCAGGCGCTCTACCGCGTGGCGCCGATCCATCAGCCGCCGTACAACACCGAGAAGTATCAGCACCAGAACGACAACCCGGTGCATCGCGTGGCGGAAGAACCGGTGTCGACGTTCTCCATCGACGTCGATACGGGCGCGTATGCCAACGTGCGGCGCTTCCTCAACGACGGTCAGCTGCCGCCGCAGGACGCGGTGCGGGTCGAGGAGATGATCAACTACTTCGACTACCAGTACGCGCCGCCGTCGACGCGCGCGACGCCCTTCAAGGTGGCGACCGAACTCGCGCCGGCGCCATGGAACAAGGAAGCCTGGCTGCTGCGCATCGGCATCAAGGGCTTCGAAGTGTCGAATGCCGAACGGCCGCCGGCGAACCTCGTATTCCTCATCGACGTGTCCGGATCGATGCAGTCGCCGGACAAGCTGCCGCTGCTCAAGAATGCCTTCCGGCTGCTGACCGATCAGCTCAGCGCGCGCGATCGTGTGTCGATGGTCGTGTATGCGGGCAGTTCGGGCGTGGTGCTGGAACCGACGCCGGGCGACCAGAAACACAGGATCCTGGAAGCGCTCAACCGACTGGAAGCGGGCGGTTCGACCAACGGCGCCGAAGGCATCGAACGCGCGTACCAGCTTGCGAAGCAGGCGCACATCGCGAAGGGGATCAATCGCGTCGTGCTCGCGACCGACGGCGACTTCAATGTCGGCACCGTCGACTTCGAATCGCTGGTCGACATGGCGGAGCGCCAGCGCAGTTCGGGCACCGCGCTGACGACGCTCGGCTTCGGCACCGGCAACTACAACGATCAGTTGCTGGAACGACTGGCCGATGCCGGCAACGGCAACTATTCGTACGTCGACTCGCTCTCCGAGGCACGCAAGGTGCTGGTGTCCGAACTGTCCTCGACGCTCTTCACCATTGCCAAGGACGTGAAGATCCAGGTCGAGTTCAACCCGGCCGAGGTGGTGGAGTACCGGCTGATCGGCTACGAAAACCGCATGCTCGCGCGCGAGGATTTCAACAACGACAAGGTCGACGCCGGCGAGATCGGCGCAGGCCATCGCATCACCGCGCTGTACGAAGTCGTCCCGGCCGGTGCGAAGGGACGCGTCGACCCATTGCGCTACGGCGCTGCCGATGCAGCAGCGAAGGCAGGCGGGGGCGAAATCGCCAACGTGCGCCTGCGCTACAAACTGCCCGACAGCGACACCAGTCAGCTGCTGGAATATCCGATCGCGCGCGCTTCGCTGGTGAGTGCCGACAAGGTCTCCACCGACCTGCGTTTCGCTGCGAGTGTCGCCGCCTTCGGCCAGCTGCTGCGCGGCGGCAGGTACACCGAGCGGTTCGACTATCGCGATGTCGCCGCGCTGGCGAAGTCTTCGCTCGGCGAAGACCGCGAAGGCTACCGCCGCGAGTTCGTCTCGCTGGTCACGCTCGCGCAGTCGCTGACGCAGGAATCCGGCGGCGAGAAGGTGGGCCAGATCGGTCGGTAGGTCATTCTCACTGTGGGTCAGGCTTCAGCCTGACAGAAAGGCCGGCTGAAGCCGGCCCCACAGGAAGAGAAGAGACGCTGTCTCCAGTGCGCGGCCTGAGCTACGCTCAGGCCCATGGATCTGAAGGATGTCTCCATCGATCGCATGACCGATCTCGGCGAGGCCAATGCCCTGGCAACGCCGCTCGGGCGGGTCGCGCCTTTTGCTGCCGCGCCGCCGGCGCCCGAGGCGGACGACGATGCGGCGCTGATGCTGCGCTATCGCGACGGCGACATGCGTGCGTTCGAACTGCTGTACAGCCGCCACAAGGGGCCGCTCTATCGATACCTGCAGCGCTTGTGTCATCACCAGGACGTGGCCAGCGATCTGTTCCAGGAGGTGTGGGGCAAGGTGATCGCCACCCGCGAGCGTTACGAACCGCGCGCGCAGTTCAATACGTTCCTGTTCCGGATCGCCCACAACTGCGCCGTCGATTATTTCCGGCGTGCCGGACGCCAGCAGATCGGGCGCATGGAGGACGTCGGCGAACTGGAGGAGAGCCTGCCGGATGCGCCGGTGAGTCAGCCGGACACGCAGGTCTCGGCGATGCAGGTACGCGCGTCGTTCAGACAGGCGCTCGAGCAGTTGCCGACCGAACAGCGCGAAGCGTTCCTGCTGTACGAGGAAACGGGACTCAGCGTGGAGGAAATCGGCCGCACCACCGGTGTGGCCATGGAAACGGCCAAGAGTCGCCTGCGTTATGCCTTCCGCAAACTACGCACGGCGTTGCGGCATCACCAGGTCCACACTGCCGGTGAGGACAGCGAACCGTGAGCACACCTTCCGACGACAAGGCATTCGACGACTATCTGGAGCGGCGCTCCCAGGTGTCGCAGGCCTATCGCGCGCTGTCGTCCGATGACGTGCCGGCGCAGCTCGATCAGCAGATCCTGGCGCAGGCCCGCGCCGCGCTTGCGGGATCGGCCGGCGATGAACTGGCGCAGGTGCGCGCGAAACGCAGGCGCCTGATGCGATGGGGCGTGCCGGCAGCCATTGCGGCATCGGCATTGCTGGTGGTGTCGATCGTGATCCGCAGCGGCGTCGAACACGAAGTGCGGTCGACGGATTTCTCGCCCGCCGCGAAGCCGGCGCCGGCCGCCGTTCCCGCGATGCCGCAGCAGATGCCCGAAAAGAAACAGGAAGCCGTCGGTGCCACGGCCGCGGACAGCGTGGTGATGATCGCGCCGCCGCGCGATGCCGTGACCGAGTTTTCGTCCTATGCGCGTACGCCGTCGCGCGAAGACAAGATGCCCGAACAGCCCGTCATCGAGACGCCGGCCATCGCCCCGGCCGCTCCGCCGCCACCGCAGGTCGCAGCGATGCAGGAACGCACACAGGCAGCGGCGGCCAGCCGCGAACGGGAAGTGCAGCAGGCCGTGGCGGCGCGACGTCAGGAAGCTGCCAGAGCTGCTGCCATCGCGCCGGCCGCGGCGATGAGTCGCAGCGTTGCCGAGTCTGCGAACGTCGCTGACTCGGCGCTCAACGTCGCCCGCCTGCACGCCGATCCCGACGACTGGCTGGAACACATCCGCCAGTTGCGACGCGACGGGCAGCAGGCCGCGGCGGATCGCGAGTGGCAGGAGTTTCAGGAGACGTATCCGGATCATCCGGTCGCGGAGACGGATCTCGCACGGGCGAAAACCGCGCCGGCGCCGTAACGCGCATTCTTTCTGATCCCGCCTCCGCGCAGCGGGGGCCTCTTTTCGGAAAGTCAGGCTGAAGCCTGACCCACAGGCGGAGCTTCTTCCGCTGCTGCGATCCGCGGCAGGTACAGACTCACTTTCGTGCCCATGCCCGGCGTGCTGTCGATGCGGATCAGGCCGCCGGCGCGCGTCACGATCTGATGCACGATCGCGCAGCCGAGGCCGGTGCCGTGTTCGCCCTTGGTGGTGAAGAAGGGCCGGAAGATGTTCTCGCGTGTCTCCTCGTCCATGCCGATGCCGGTATCGGTCACGCTGATTTCGACGAAGACGCCCGATTCGCCGTCCTCGTCCTCGACCGGAATGTCTTCGGCGCGGATCGCAAGTTCGCCGCCGGCCGGCATGGCATCGCGCGCATTGAGCACCAGGTTCAGCAGCGTGCGTTCGAGCTGCGCCGAATCGATGAAAACGCGGCTGATGGGCCGGTCGACATCGCTGGTCAGGCGGATGCGGTTGCCGAGCAGCACCTGGAACATGCTGTGCATCGACTGGATCGTCCGCGCTACGTCGATGACCCGCGGCGACACCGGCGCGTCCTTGCCGAAGGACACGACTTCGTTGGTCAGGTTGTTGCCCCGCTGCAGGATCTCGACGATTTTCTGCGAATAGCGATCGGCATCCGCCGGCAGTCCGGGCACGCGCTGGATCAGCTCCGCGAAGCCCATCGCCGCGCCCAGAATGCCGCGGAAGTCATGTGCGATGCCGGCGGCCATGCGACCGACGGCCTCCATGCGGTGCAGCTCCATCAGATGATCTTCATAGGCGTCCAGCGTGGCGCGTGTGCTGCGTCGCCGGTGCTCCTGATACAGGCGCGCAATGTTGTCGGCCACGGCGCTCGCGAAGTCGGATTCGGCGCCCGACCACTCGCGCGGCGCGCCGATGTGTTCATGACAGACGACGCCGACGACGCGGCCCTCGATGTACAGCGGCGCATCCAGCAGCGAGGTGATGCCGAGCGGCTGCAGGTACGAGGCAGACAGTTCGCCCGTCAGGGTCGACTCGCCGGCGTGGGTTGCCGGCAGCGTGCGCAGCGCCTGCAGGGCCTCGAAGTAGCGGGGGAAGTCCTGCTGACGCAGCACCGCGCCCTGAAAAACCTGGCCGCTCGAACGCTGGAACAGGTAGCGGCAGCGCAATGCGCGACCTTCGTCGACCAGCACCCAGACGCCGATGCGGTCGATGTCGAGCGCCTCGACCACGCACCGGGCCAGCTGCAGCCACAGGTCGTGCAGCGGAACCTCGCCGCCGGCATCGAGGCGGGCGAGCCGCAAGCGTGCCTGTTCGAATCGCCGGGTCTGTTCGAAGACGGGAGTGGATCGATCGGGGTTTCCGCTGACGGCCATGCGCTTGCATTCTCCTTTGCGCACGACTCTACGCTCCGGCCGACTCGCAGGCCAATAGCGGCATGTCGCGGAATTCGCCGGTGGAACGGTCACAGAGCGGCCGCGCGCCGGTTAGAATCCACGCCCTCCCGTGCACTTCCTGCGAGCGTGAATCGTGATTGAACGTCTGATCGAGAAGCTGCTGTTCTCCAGCCGCTGGATCCTGGCTCCCGTCTACCTCGGCATGTCGCTGGCGCTGCTGGCGCTCGGCATCAAGTTCTTCGCCGAGGTGTATCACCTGCTGCACACGATCATGGAAGTGACGGAGGCCGACCTGGTGCTGCGGCTGCTGGCGCTGGTCGATCTCGTGCTGGTCGGCAGCCTGATCGTCATGGTCATGTTCTCGGGCTACGAGAACTTCGTTTCCAAGATCGACGTGAAGGAGGGCGGCGACAATCTCGGCTGGTTGGGCAAGCTCGATGCGAGCAGCCTCAAGCTGAAGGTCGCGGCCTCGATCGTCGCCATTTCCTCGATCCATCTGCTGCGCGCGTTCATGAGCATCGGCAACCAGGCGGTATTCGACGAGACCTCCAGCACCAAACTCATGTGGTTCGTGATCATCCACCTGACCTTCGTCGTCTCCGCCGTGATGATGGGCGTGCTCGACAAGATGTCGTTCGCAAGTCATCGCGAAGATCACTAGACGCCATGATCTACACCCTCGGATCGCGCCGCATCGAAACCGTCGGCGATGACTACTTCGTCGCTCCCAGCGCCGACGTGATCGGTTCCGTAAGGCTCGGTCGCTGGGCCAGCGTCTGGTTCGGCGCGGTGCTGCGCGGCGACACCGACTGGATCGAACTGGGCGAAGCCACGAACGTGCAGGACGGCTCGGTGATGCACACCGATCAGGGCACGCCGCTGATCCTGGGGGCGCACACGACGGTCGGTCACAAGGCGTTCCTGCATTCCTGCACCGTTGGCGATCATTCGATGATCGCTAACGGCGCGATGGTGCTGGATGGCGCGCGCGTCGGCAGTTACAGCGTCGTCGCGGCAGGCGCATTCGTGCCGCCGCGCAAGACGGTGCCGGACGGCGTGGTAGTGATGGGCAACCCTGCGAAGGTCGTGCGCGAACTCACGGACAAGGATCGCGAGATGCTGGTGCACGCCGCGCATCACTACGTGGAGAATGCGCAGCGGTATCGGCAGGAGCTGCGGATTCTTCCTGTGGGTCAGGCTTCAGCCTGACATTCTTCCTGTGGGGCCGGCTTCAGCCGGCCTCTTCACCAGAAGTCAGGCTGAAGCCTGACCTGCAGGAAGAGCGGCCTTCTGCTCCGGCTCGGTCCCTTCCTCGTAGAACTCCAGCGAAATCGAATTCAGGCAATGCCGCTGGTGCGTCGGCGGCGGACCGTCCTCGAAGACGTGCCCCAGGTGCGCATCGCAGCGCGCACAGCGGATCTCCGTGCGGATCATGCCGTGGCTGCGATCGACCAGTTCGGTAACATGCTGCGGATCGAACGGCTCGTAGAAGCTCGGCCAGCCCGTCCCCGATTCGAACTTGGAACCTGCGCGATACAGCGGCAGGCCGCAGAGCCGGCAGGCATAGATTCCCGACTTCTTGTTGTTGAGCAGCGTGCCGCAGAAGGGCCGCTCGGTGCCCTGGTGCAGGATCACGTGCCGCTCCTCCGGCGTGAATGCGGCGGCGTACTTTTCCCGTTCGGCCGCGCTCAGGGGGCGAATGTCATAACCGCTGGCGGAAGTGGTGGCGTTGGACATCGGATACCTCGGACGGGAGAAGCAAGAAAATTTTCCACGGGGAACACGGGGCGCCCGGGGATCAGAGACCTCTTGTGCTCCTGATTGGTGGCAGTTCGCGACGTATTCAACCACGCGTCTGCGCATCGTTTCGATCCTGATCTTCCCCGTGCGCCCCGTGTCCCCCGTGGAAATTCCTCTTCCTATTTCCCCTCGGCCCGCAACCGGCTGTGGCGATACCCGTACAGCGCATAGATCGAGAACCCGAGCACGGACCAGACCAGCAGCCGCCACCAGGTATCGGGCGGCAGGAACACCATCATGCTGATGCACACCAGCGCACCGAGGATGCAGGTGACCGGCGCGAACGGCACGCGGAAGGGACGCGGCATGTCGGGCTTCGTCCGGCGCAGCACCAGCACGCCGATGCACACGCAGGTGAACGCGAGCAGGATGCCGATGGAAATGAGTTCGCCCAGCACGTCGAGCGGCAGCAGTCCCGCGATGATGGCCGCGACGATCACGGCGACGGCGGTGGCGATGTGCGGCGTGCGATGCACCGGATGCACCTTCTTCCACGACGGCGGCAGCAGGCCGTCGTCGGCCATCGCCAGGAAAATGCGTGGCTGGCCCAGCAGCGAGATCAGGATCACCGACGTCATGCCGACGATGGCGCCGAGTTCGACCAGCACGCCCAGCCAGGAAAGCTGCGGATGCGCATCCAGCGCGACGGCGACGGGCGCGGCCACGTCCAGCGACGTGTACGGCACCATGCCCGTGAGCACGGCGCTCATCGCGACATAGAGCACGGCTGAAATTCCCAGCGCGCCGAGAATGCCCAGCGGCACATCGCGCTGCGGATTGCGCGCCTCGCGCGCCGTGGTCGAAGCGGTGTCGAAGCCGATGTACGAGAAGAAGATGATCGCCGCACCCTGGAACACGCCGCTCCAGCCGAACTCGCCGCGCTTGCCGGTGTTCTCGGGCAGGTACGGATGCCAGTTGGCGGTGTCGATGTAGCTGATGCCGGCGAGGATGAAGACGACGATGACGCCGACCTTGATGAATACCATCGCATTGTTGAGCGTTGCCGATTCCTTCACGCCCACGTAGCAGACGTAGCCGAGCGCCAGCACCACCAGCACGGCCGGCAGATTGACGATGGCGCCCGTCATGCCCAGTGCGCCGCTCTCGGTCTTGCCGAGCGGTGCGTTGATGAGCGCATCAGGCAGGTGGATGCCGATCTTGCCGAGCAGGTTGACGACATAGGCGGACCATCCCCCGGCCACCGCCGACGCCGACAGCATGTATTCCAGCGACAGGTTCCAGCCGATGAACCACGCGATGGCCTCGCCGAGCGTCGCGTACGAATACGTGTAGGCGCTGCCCGAAACCGGAATCATCGAGGCGAACTCGGCATAACAGATGGCGGCGAGCGCCGAGCCGATGGCGGCGATGAGCAACGCCAGCGTCAGCGCCGGGCCGGCGTGATTGGCGGCGACCGTGCCCGTCAGGATGAAAATTCCCGTGCCTATCGTTGCCCCCAGTCCGATAGCCGTCAGCGATCGCGCCGTCAGGACCCGTTTGAGCGGCGGCGCGGCGTTCAATTCGCTCACGATGGAGTCGACCGAGCGCACGGCAAACAGGCGGCGCAACAGGGACATGGAAGGACCTCGTTGGAATTGTGCTGATGGCGGCCGGGAACCGTCGACAGGCTACAGGCTCCCGGGAGCGCTGAACAAGGACCCGCTGCCTGTCGTCATGCGGGTCTAAGCCTTTATCATTCCCCGGTGAATCCATCCCAGGCTCCCGACCGTTTTTCGCGACCGCCGCTGCCCAACAGCTACTGGGTTCGGCCCGGCCGCCTGCTTGCGGGCGAGTATCCGGGAATCCCTGCACGCGACTCGACGGCCGGGCGTATACAAAGCCTGTTGCGCGCCGGCGTGAATGCATTCATCGATCTGACGGCGGAAGGCGAACTCGATCCCTATGCGCCGCTGCTGCCGGCGGACGGTTCCGTCACGCATCAGCGCTGGCCCATCGTCGACCATGATCTGCCGCAGTCCGCGGCCTACATGCGCCAGATTCTCGATGCGATCGATGCGGCGCTCGCGCAGGATCGCTGCGTCTACGTGCATTGCCGCGCCGGCATCGGCCGTACCGGCACGACCATCGGCTGTCATCTCATCCGCGGCGGACTCGCGCCGGCTGTCGCGCTCGATCGCCTGAACGAGCTGTGGCAGCAATGCGCGCGCAGCGCGAGCTGGCCCAGCATTCCGGAAACCGATGAACAGTATCGCTTCGTCATGGAATGGCGCGAGGTCGCGGCGCCGCCTGATCTCTCGCAACGTTGTGCAGGCGCACTCGTGGGACTCGTCTGCGGCGAAGGCCTCGGTGCGCTGCGCGTCGCAGGTCACGACGTGCGTCAACTCGCCCGGATCACCGACCTGCCCGCCGCCGGGTTCGATGCGGCGACGGTGCTCTGCGCACTGCAGAGCCTGCGCGAGCGCGCGGGTCACGATCCGCGCGATCAGATGGAACGCTATCTGGAGTGGTCGCGCAGTGCGTCGGGCGCAGAAGTGCCGGCCGACTTCCGTCGTGCGCTCGCGGCCTGGCAGTGGTCGAAGAAACCGAACGCGGGTTCGCACGATCCGCGCAACCTCAGTGCACACTCGCTCGCGCGTTCGCTGGCCGCGGCGCTGCATTCGTATCGCGATGCCGGCGCGGCGCTCGAACTGGCCGCGGATCTGTCGCGCACGACCCAGCAGTCGCCCATCGTCCTCGATGTCTGCCGGCTGTGGACGGCGATTCTCGTCGATGCCCTGACGGGTGCTGCGAAGAACCCGCTTCTCGAACTGAGCGCCACGCCTGCCATCCGCCTGCTGCGGGATCGTCGTCTGCGACCGGAAGTTGCCGCATTGCTTGACGGTGGCTGGCGCAGTCTTCCAGCGAAGGGCGACGATGCGCTTTCGCTTGGCGTCGGCGCATTGCGGGCCGTGGATGCGGCGAACGATTTCGCAGAGGCGATGAGTGCTGCGCTGAGCCAGGCCGAGTCAGCCGCGACGCTGGGCGCGCTCAGCGGCACGCTCGCTGGCGCGTGCTTCGGCATTGCATCGATTCCGGATCGCTGGCGCGAGGCTGTGCCGCAGTCGCGCGCGCTGCACGCGCTGGCGCGGACGTTCGCCTGATCATGGCTGTCCGCAAGAAGAAATCCCGCCGCACCGCACCGCGCACGCGACGCAAGACGCGCGAGCCCGCGTGGACGCGCCTGTCCGACGAAGCGCTGCTGCAGAAGCGCTTCTGCGATCTGCGCCTGTCGCTGCGCGGCACGATGGTCGAGCGTCACTGGAAGGAAGTGCAGAAGGATCTGCTCAGTCGCGGCATCCGCTTCCGCCCGCATCTGTGGCTGTCCGAGGAATGGTTCTCGCCCGACGGCGTGCCCGGCATCGCCGTGCCGTTCTACATGGCGCACCCGCGCCTCATGCGCCTCGAACGGCTCATCATGGATGAAGTGGAGGGCGGCAACGCCAACTGGCTGACGCGCATCCTGCGGCACGAAGCGGCGCACGCGCTCGACAATGCCTTCCGGCTGCGACGTCGCAAGGGTTGGCGCAAGACGTTCGGTCCGGCGACGCGACCGTATCCGGACGTGTATCGACCGCGTCCGGCCAGCCGCGACTACGTGCTGCACCTGGGTCACTGGTACGCGCAGAGTCATCCGTCGGAAGATTTCGCCGAAACGTTCGCCGTGTGGCTGCAGCCGCGCGCCCGCTGGCGCCGCGATTACCAGGGCTGGTCCGCCCTGAAGAAACTCGAGTACGTCGATACGCTGATGAAGGAACTGAAAGGCGCGAGCGCGGCGGTCGACAATCGCGAACGCATCGAACCGCTGAGCGAGGACACGCGCACGCTCGCCGAACACTATCGACAGAAGCGTGCGCGCTACCAGCTCGACCGGCCCGGTGCCTACGACCTGCGGCTGAAGCGCATCTTCGGCAAGCGCAGCGCGCGGCGCCGGCATCTGCGCGCCAGCACGTTCGTGCGCCGCGTGCGCCCGCAGCTCGAACGCCTGCTGATCCGGCGCTCGCGCCTGCATCCCTATCTCGTCCATCATGTGCTGCGCGTGGTGATCCAGCGCTGCCGCGATCTCGACCTGGTGCTGGAAACGTCCCAGCGCGAAGCGAAGCGCGCGGTGCTGGGCGTGCTCGAACGCATCATGATGGACATCCTGCGCCGCGACCGCGAACGGTATGCACTGTGAGTAACGAGAACCCATGAAGCCACTTCGCGTACTGGTACTGATGCACGAGAGCCTGGTGCCGCCGCCCAGTCTCCGGGGTCTCACCGTCAAGGAGATCGACGAGTTCCGTACCGAGTTCGACGTCACCAACGTGCTGGAGAAGGCGGGCCACGAGGTGAAGGCGCTCGGCCTGCTCGACAACCTGGCGGACTTGCGCACCGCGATCACCGACTGGAAACCGGACATCGCGTTCAACCTGCTCGAGGAATTCCAGGGCATCGTCACCTACGACCAGCACGTGGTCGCCTTCCTGGAATTGATGAAGCAGCCGTACACCGGCTGCAATCCGCGCGGCATGATGATTTCGCGCGACAAGGTGCTGTCGAAACAGATCCTCGCCTATCACCGCATCCCGACGCCGGGCTTCGCGCTGTTCCGTCGCGGCCAGAAATACAAGCTGCCGCGCCGGCTCAAGTTGCCGCTGTTCGTGAAGTCGGCCACCGAAGATGCATCGTTCGGCATCTCGCAGGCCTCCATCATTCGCGAGCCGGACAAGCTCAAGGAACGCATCGAATTCATCCACGAACAGACCAATTCCGACGCGCTGGTCGAGGAATACATCGAGGGTCGCGAACTGTACGTCGGCGTGCTCGGCAACGAACGCCTGCGCACCTTTCCGATCTGGGAAATGGATTTCGGCACGCTGCCGGATGTGATGGCCGGCATCGCCACGCGCAAGGTGAAGTGGGATCGCAACTACCAGAAGAAGCACGGCATCAAGACCGGCGCCGCACCGCCGCTGCCCGATGGCATTCCGGCCTATCTCGACAAGCTCTCGAAGCGCATCTACCGCGCGCTGCACATGAGCGGCTACGCCCGCATGGACTTCCGCATGCGTCCCGACGGCAGCGTGTTCGTGCTCGAAGCGAATGCGAATCCCAACATCAGCCACGCGGAAGATTTTGCGGAATCGGCGCGTGCAGCCGGCGTCGAGTATCCGGCGCTGCTGGAGCAGATCATCCGGCTCGGGCAGAACTACCAGGCGGCGTGGCGGATCGAGGAGTAGACCCGCTTCTTCTCTCTTCCTGTGGGGCCGGCTTCAGCCGGTCTTCCTGCGACGGTCTTCGGCCTCGGTGCCCGGCTAGTCTCCGGTTCTTGCATATTCGCGTTGTTCTGCGTGGAGCGCCACATGATGCGCCGGCCGCAGATTGCGGCGACGAGCCAAATAGCTTGAAGCGATACTTCTATCGAGTTTCCCTCACTGGAGTCGAAATTTTTCTTGGTGATTGACGATAGATGTGTAACGCAGCTAACGTCCTCGTATCGAAGAACAAGTCTGTCAGTCATGGATGACTCTGCCCGCGTCAGCCATGCATGGGAGGATTACATCGCATGGCAGTTTTCCGCGATCTACTTCGTGTGTGCACATCGCTTGTTTGCTGCAAGCGAAGCTTGCCACGCTGCAACAGATTGAGAAATGGACTGCGACTCTGCGAGCGCGAAGACGCGATCACTCTTGCCCAACGGCGCCGTGTCGTAACTGTGTCGCTCTACCTGGCGATCTGGTCGATCGGCAGTCTTGTCCTGCCGAGCAATGCCCATGCACAAGGGGTGTGTACTTCGACCGATCAGCAATCGGGGGAACATTGCACTTCAGCCACTGCGACTCCATGGCAATGGTTCTCTGACTGGAATCTGAATCCCCGGATGTATCCGTCTCTCGAGCAGCTCACTGCGGCAATGATTTCCGCACAGATGAGCATTGCCCACCCGCCACGGTGCTCGTTCACTTTCGACGGCTTGCTTCAGGATATCGGTGGAATCGGGTATGCGTGGCCCAACAGCCCTCAGAGCGACATATCGCATAACCATCAGGGCAACTTCACTTCAATCTGGACGAGTGTGACGCCCTGCGACGTTAATGAGAAAAGAGAGATAGGCATCTATCAGCATAGGACCTTCACGTGCCCGCAGGGCTACGGCATACGGAATCAGACTGGAGTAGGGCTGTACTGCGCGATTACCTGGTGGGTTGCTGATCCCCGAAAAGCGGCGGGTGCATGTGCGAAGGGTCAAATGGAGGTGGGGAATCCCTGCGAGATCGGAAGCGGAAACAAGCATTTGCTTCAAGAGGACTATCGAAGCAACTCGTCCTTGGCGTTCCAACGTCATTACAACAGCAACTACGCAATCAATTATCAACCCATTGCTTACGACTATGAGCCTTTGGGGCCTGGTTGGACTGCCACATACTTCCAACGGATCGACTATGTGCCCTCCAGCGTGGTCGTGGCCGCAAATGTCTATCGGCCAGATGGAAAGATGTTGGTGTTTCAGGGTTCCGGAGCAACCTTTACGGGACCGCCCGATATCGACGAACGCCTAGTTGCACAGCGTGATCAAAACGATGTGATCACGGGCTGGACACTTACAACGTCCAGCGATGACGTTGAAACGTATGATGGCACGGGGAGGCTTGTCAGCATCGTAAGCCGTGGAGGCTACGCACAAACGTTGCAGTATGGACAAGACGGAAATCTGTCAGTTGTGGTGGATAACTTTGGGCGCACCTTGGAGTTCATCTTTGATCAGGGTCGATTGCAGCGGCTGATCGATCCAGCCGGTCAACACATCGACTACGTCTACAATCCGAATGAGACGCTTGCCACTGTAACGTTCGGCGATGGCACGTCGAAGCAGTACCACTACGATGGCTTCTTTTTGATCGGGATAACCGACGAACTTGCCTCCAGATACTCGACCTATGGATATGAGTCAGGGCGAGCCGCATCAACAGAACTCGCAGGCGGCGTCAACAAGTACACAATCGCTTCCAGCACCTTCTATCGTGAAGTGGTCGATCCGCTAGGGAAGCTGCGAACATACGGATTCGATCCCACGGCGTTGCATCATCTGTACCGAGTGCGATCCGCGTCGTCGGTCTCGACCGATCGAAACAGCCCGAAGACCGTCGCATATGATGTAAATGCGAACATTAGCTTGAGGAGGGACCACAACAACAACGAAACACAACTGACATACGACTTGTCTCGCAATCTGGAAACCTCGCGCACTGAGGCTTACAGTACGCCAAGAGCTCGAACAATCGCCACGCAATGGCATTCTACTTACCGCCTTCCCATCGAAATTGACGAACCCGGCAAGCGCACGACGTTCACCCACGATGCGAACGGCAACGTCCTGACGAAGATCGTCCTCGACACGACGACGAGTGACTCGCGCACCTGGACCTACACCTACAACGCCTTCGGCCAAGTATTGACGGCCGACGGCCCTAGAAGTGATGTCTCTGATGTCACGACCTACACGTACTACACCTGCACCACCGGTTATCAGTGCGGCCAGGTGCACACGATCACCAACGCCCTCGGCCACATCACGACCTACACCACCTACAACGCGCACGGCCAGCCGCTGACGATCACCGATCCGAACGGGGTGGTGACGACGCTGACCTACGACCTGCGCCAGCGCCTGACCTCCCGCACGGTCGGCTCGGAACAGACCACCTTCGAGTACTGGCCGACCGGCCTGCTGAAGAAGGCGACCCTGCCCGACGGCAGTCATCTCTCATACACCTACGACGCGGCCCATCGCCTGACCGACATCAGTGATGCCGAAGGCAACACGATCCACTACACGCTCGATGCGATGGGCAACCGCACGAACGAGGAACTGCGCGATCCGTCCAGTGCCCTGACGCAGACCCGCACCCGGGTCTTCAACACGCTCAATCAGCTCTGGAAGCAGATCGGCGCGGCCGGTGGCGCTTCCGTCACGACGACGTTCGGTTACGACAACAACGGCAATCAGGCGAGCATGGCGGCCCCGCTGGGACGCAGCACGAGCCAGACCTACGACGAACTCAACCGGCTGACACAAGTCACCGATCCCAACAGCGGCCTGACGACTTACGGCTACGATGCATTGGATCAACTGATCTCGGTGACCGACCCGCGCGGCAAGGTAACGAGCTACAGCTACAACGCACTGGGCGATCTCACCCGGCAAGTCAGCCCCGACACCGGCACGACGATCAACACGTACGATACGGGCGGTAATCTCAAGACGAGCACGGAGGCGCGCGGCAAGATGGCCACGTATACCTACGATGCCCTGAACCGTGTCACGAGCCTGACCTACGCCGATCAAACGATCGGCTACAGCTACGACAGCGGCACGAACCAGAACGGCCGCCTCACGCAGATCACGGACAACTCAGGTTCGACCCACTGGAGCTACGACCCGCAGGGTCGGGTGCTCTCGCGCCAGCAGACGATGGGCGCGATCACCAGGACGCTCGGGTACAGCTACGACAGCGCGGGTCGATTGCAGACACTGACACTGCCCTCGGGCAACACGATTCAGTACGGCTATGCGAACGGCAAGGTGGTGAGCCTGACCCTCAACGGCAGCACGCCGCTGCTTTCCAATGTCCTGTATCAACCCTTTGGCCCCATCGCCGGCTGGCGCTGGGGCAACAGCACGCTGGCGGTCAGAGACTATGACCAGGACGGCAAGCTCACGCTCACCGACAGCGCAGGATTGAGAACGTACAGCTACGACGATGCCTTCCGCATCACCGGCATTGGCGATGCGAGCAATCCCAACCTCTCACAGAGTTATGGCTACGACCTGCTCGACCGCCTCACCAGCGCCACCGGCGCGGGCCTCAGTCAGGGGTGGACATACGATGCCAATGGCAATCGGCTCAGCCAAACGGGCAGCGCTCCCTCGGCCTACACGGTTTCGGCCAACAACAACCGGATCGCGTCGATTACCGGCGCACTTGCCAAGACCTACACCTACGACGCCGCGGGCAACACCACGAGCGACGGCGCCACAAGCTTCGCGTACAACGACGCGGGAAGAATGATGTCGGCGACGAAGGCCGGCGTGACCTCGACGTACGCGCTCAATGGCCTCGGCCAGCGGGTGAGAAAGACGACGGGCGGGCACTCGATCTACTTCGTCTACGACGAAGCCGGCCGCCTCATCGGCGAATACGACGGCTCAGGCAATCTGCTCCAGGAGACGGTCTGGTTCGGCGATATCCCGGTGGCCGTTCTGAAGCCGAACAGCGGCGCTGCGCCGCAGACCGTCACGCTGGCCTCTACTTCGGATACATATATTCAAAGCGGAACGCCGACGACCAATTATGCCTACGCGCCGCAACTGCTCGCCCGACTGGCGAACAGCGAAGGTCTGACGCGGGCCTCGTTCCTGCAGTTCGGTCTGGCCGGCGTGCCGGCAGGAACGATCACGTCGGCGCGGCTGCGCCTGTACGGCCGGCATGAAGCGCCGAGCGGATCGGGACTGCCGATCTCGGTCTGGCCGGGCACGCTGACGACGAGCTGGAGCGGCGTCAACGTCAACTACAACAATTCGGCCACGCTCACCGGCGTCGATTTCTACGCCACCAGTTCGATTGCGACGACCACCGTGGGCATCAATGCGGCCTATCGCGAATGGGATGTGACGAGCTACGTGCAGCAGCGCCGCGCATTGGGCCATGCGACGTTCGGCGTCGCCGTGAACGCCGCGCATCTATACCGCGTGAGCTTCAACTCCGCCGACGCCACGGGCAACCGCCCGCAACTGGTGGTGACGGTCGCCGGCAGCGGCGGCAGCAGCAGCGGCATCAACCACTTCTACATTCACACCGATCATCTGAACACGCCGAGGAAGATCACGCGGCCGGATGACAACGCCATGGTGTGGCGGTGGGACGCCGATCCGTTCGGTACGACGCTAGCCAACGAAGATCCCGATGGGGATAGCACGTTATTCACGTACAGCCTGCGCTTCCCGGGACAGTACTTCGGTGCCGAAACTGGGCTGCACTACAACTACTTCAGGGATTACGATCCAAGCACGGGGCGGTACGTGCAAAGTGACCCGATCGGACTATATGGTGGAATGAATACCTACGCATATACCAATAGCCAGCCGATGGTTCTCGCCGATCCAAGAGGATTGCAGGCCATTCCAATTCCGGCGGCGCCGACCGTGCCTCCGGGCACTCCTGCGACTCCAGATCTATCTAGAGTTCTCGCCGAGCTGCTGAATAAGATGGGGGAAGCCCTCAAGAGTGTATGCCCTCCTACACTCTCAGAGATTGGAAGATGCGATAAAGTTTTGGCGGACTGCCGCAAAAAGTGTACCGACATCTTCGTTGACAATCCTGAGAAACTGCCGGGTGTTGGCACCGATCGCCAAGGAAGGTTACGCCGCTGCATTCGTGAGTGTATGGAGCAGCAACAGTGTTTCGACTTTTGAGGAACTAGTATGGATCGCGCAATCGCAGTTCAGTTGCTGAGCATAGTGAAGTCTTTGGACGCGCCACTAAATGCGGCAGCAGACTTGGCCGACAGCATCGACGATGTTACGGAGATGAAATCTATCCGGAGGGTCATCGGAGAAGTAGGAGCAAAAATGTATACGGAGTTGACCGTGCCTATCTTGCGGCAACATCCGGATTTAGATTTGGATCGAACAGGCGATGCGGGCACTTAACACTGTGTCCGCATCGTTAACGTAGGAGAAGATCAATCTGTCGCTGTGGGTCGCTTAGAAAGCGTTTGGCCACAGTGAAGTGTTCGGTTTGTTGATACTCGACGCGTTCGAGTCCTTGAGTGCCAATTTGGTAGATCCAAGCGTTGGGATAAGTCATGAGAATAGGTGAATGTGTGGCGATGATGAACTGCGAATGTGCCTGTACAAGGTCATGAAGCCGCACGATCAATGCGAGTTGTCGTGACGGTGAGAGCGCGGCCTCAGGTTCATCGAGTATGTAGAAGCCGTTTCCGCTGAAACGATTCACCATCAATGAAAAGAATGACTCGCCGTGTGATTGCTCATGCAGGGACCGCCCACCATACGAATCTATGATGGGGGGAGCCGAGGCAGGCTCTGAATCAAGCCGTTCAATCTCCGTTGCGACGTTGAACAGACTCTCGGCCCGCAAAAAAAAGCCGTCCTTAGGTCGAGTTATTCCTTTTACGAGCGTGATGTACTTGTGAAGCACAGAGTGCGATTCGCGTGTCTGGAATCTGAAGTTTTTTGTGCCACCTTCTGGATTAAAGCCCCATGCGACTGCGATGGCCTCGAGCAACGTAGACTTACCGCTACTATTCTCGCCGACGAGAAATGTCACTGAAGGGTGGAGAGCCAGAGTGTGGAGGTGGCGCACTGTTGGAAGTGAGAAGGGATACTCTTCTGATGACGTAACCCGTTCTCGCCGCAACTTCACCTTTTGGACGTATGGCTCTTGATTCAATTCCGACATGTGGGAATCCTAAGTCTGCACCCTATCGTACAACGTCATGAGGCGAGCGGATACGCGTAATGGAGGACAGTGATGCTTGAGGAAATCATTGCTGAGCTAGAGCGATCCGAAGAAGCGAAGGGAACTGAGATATCGCAGAATAAAATTCGCGAATGGATGCGCACTGCGAACCTAGATGCCTTGGGTGCTCTTTATGCGCTGCTATCCAAGTCAGTGCAGGCGGCGCGCGTAGCTCCGCCAGAATGCGGAAGGCAGGATCGCCTCGCGGTGCATGGCAGGCCACGTTGTGGCCTGAAGCAGGTGGAATCAATGTGGGCTGAGCTTGCGCCTGAGGGCATCGAGTGAGTGTTCGTCGCCTGTTCGCGCATGAAGAGCCGCGTGACTTCCGGCGAGGTGTCGTAGAAGCGGCAGGTTGTTCGGCCGCAGAATTGACCCGGTCGGCCTTGCGAAGTGCACCTACTCCATTTCAAGGCGCAAGATGATCTGTGCGCCCAACGCTGGCGGTTCGGAAACGATCATCGGACCGGAGGGCGTTTGGTCCGGCCTTCGGGAATGCAAAGACAATCCGAGCGATGCTTGCGTCAAGAGCCACTCAAAATGATCGACGGCATGGCGTGAAATCGGTGCGCGTCATGCGCGAACTCCGCACGTTGAGTTGATTGGCATACCGTCAGATCGATGCCTATGGCATTCCGCGCGGCCGTCGTGGAAGCTGCACGACATCCCCGTCGCCGGAGCCGCCGCCGTCCATGCGCAATCTCGATTTTAGTTCCTGGCAGGCATTGCTCTCGACGCTGCTCGGCCTCGCCGTCATCACGCTGATCATGGTCGGCATCCGCCTGATCGTGATGCAGATGGTGCAGCAGCGGCGCGAGCGCGAGAACCGGCAGATCAACGAACGCCTGCGGACGCTGATCGCGGCGTACAAGACGCTGGGCGGATCGTTCACCGGCAATCTCGCCGTCGATCCGACGCATCTGCGCGATCTGCGGCGCGAAGCGGAGGCGGCGCCGGCTGCAGAGGAGAGCTGGGCCAGCAGCGATCGCTCGCGCCGGATTCGCGATGCCGTCGAAGCCGCGCTGTCCGACGTCATTCTGCTGGGCACCGAAGAACAGGTGCGGCTGGCCGCGCAAGCCGCCGCCGATCTGGTCGCGCGCCGTCCCGTGCATACCGCCGAGCTGGTGGTGTCGCTGCGGAATTTCATCCGCCAGGTGCTCGATCTCGATCCGGTGCCCGTGCAACTCGCGATTCCTGCGCAGGGGCCGGCTCGTCCGGCGGGCGGCGGCAAAGGCAAGGGTGAAGGCGGAGACGGCGGTGGGCAGCGCGGCGGCAAGGGAGGTGGCGCCGGTGGTGGCGGCGGCGCGGGAATCGGAGGGGGGATGGGCATCGGTCTGGGCGGATCGGTCGCGGCCGGCGACGATCCGGGCAGCGATCGCTAGATGCGGGACATGCCCGGCTCCAACATCGATCTGCCGGCTTCGCCGTACACCGTCGTTGCGTTCGGCGCGGGCGACGGTCGCGTCGTGACTTATCAGGGAATGATGAGCCTCGAAGCCGCCGTGCAACTCATGGTCGCGAGTCTCGAAGATTTCGACTGGCCGGCGCTGCAGATGCGGGGCCGGGAGACTGCCGGCGGACTCGCCGGCTATGAGGAAATGCTCGATCTCGTCTCGCTCGTGGCCGAGATCAATCTGTATCTGGCGCGTCTGGTGTGGAGCATCAAGGTTCCGCCATCCATCGGGCTGCCGCGCCTGCTGGCAAGCGCACACGAAGCCGACGAACTGCGCTACCTGGCGAACCTGGCCACGCAGCGTTCGCTCGCAGACGACGAACTCGCACTGCACCTGCTGGAGCAGGGCGAATTCATGTCGCAGTGGGGCGAAGCGCGGCGGGTGCTCGTTACCGAGTAAGCCTCACAGCAGGTCCGCGATGTCCGCGCCCACCGCCCAGGAATTACCGGCGTGGGCGATCACGGCCAGTGTTTTCGCGCCCGTGCCGGTCGGCACGATCTGCACCACGCCGAAGTTCACTTCGGTCACGACCTCGCGCAGTTTCGAGTGAATGCCTGCCGCGACGTCGAAGCTGTCGTCGAGTATCGAACCGATGGTGGGTTTGGGATTCAGGTTCTCGACCACGCTGATGCCCGACGAGGTGAGCGACACCGCTTTGCAGTCGGGCTTCCTGATCGTGATGTCGAAGATGCCGCCGACGTGGATATCGCCGGACACGAACAGCAGTTCACGCGCGCCGGCGGATTTGTTGGTCAGTCGCGCCTGGGCGCATTTGCGCAGCAACCGTTCCTGCTCCGGACGAGCGTAGCTGTGCGACCACTGGTCGCGGGCCTCGTCGATGGAGTTCACGTTGAAGTTGCCGAGATTGACGGGGCTGCCGAACAGGCTGGTCAGGTGCGAGCCCACGGCGGCGAGTGCGAACTGGCCGAATTTCGAACTGCCCTTGGGCGACACCGCCTGTTCCAGGTCGCCCTTCCTGAAGGCTTCGATGTCGTCGGTGCGACGGCCGACCAGTTTCTGACTGGCGCCATGCGGATCCATGGAGGCGACCGGCGTCGGCGTCATCACCACCAGTGCGTCGATCGGGTCCGGAATGTCCGCCAGCAACTGCTCGACGAAATTCCACTGGGCCTGGCCGAGGATCGGCAGCACCGGCCGAAACACATCGCGCTCGCCGCGGCTGTCGAGCATCAGCACCAGCACCCGCCCGCAGACGAAGGCGCAGGGCAGCGCCGTGCGCGATGCGAAGGGCCACGCCGCGAATCCCGGCGGCAGCGGTGCGTTGTGGCAGCCCTGGAAATGCCAGTACACATCGCGCGCATCGCGAAAATAGTCGTCGCAGATATCGAAGATGCGCTGTCCGCGCGGATAGCGCTGCACCATGGTCGGGCTGTTGGCGGCGAGCGATCCCCAGCCGTCGCGGATGTCATGGTCGTCCCACATCATGTAGGTGGGCAGGTGCGACAGCACATGCTGCACCGGCGGGCGCGACCAGTTGCGCAGATACTTTTCCGCGAGCGCCGCACGACGGACGCGGGCGGGCGATTCGCGATGCTGATCGAACACGTCCGGCGGATCGTCGTCATGGTAGACCTGATCGCCCATCATCAGGAGGAAGTGCGGCCTGGCGCTGTCGACGAAGCGTTTGAGCGCCTCCCAGGAACCCAGTTCGACATCGGAGTTGCAGGAGATGGGACAGAACAGGATCGGCGCCATCGAGCCGGGCAGCGGCATGGTGCGGAAGGTGCCGCTCGCTGCGGCCACGCGCCGTCCGCGGCGCAGGATGCTGTACGAGTGACGCCAGTCCGGGCGCAGTCCGGTGGCGATCGCGATGCCGGTGCAGAACTCGAGTACGTCGCCTTCGGTGCTGACGAAGTCGAACGTGCCCGCGCCCTGCACGCGCAACTGGTATTCGCCCGGATCATCGAACGCCTGGATCCAGATCGTGCTGGACGACTCGGTCGTGTGGCCCACGACCGGGCCGAGTTTCAGGCGCGTGCACCGGCGGCGCGTCACGGCTTCGACGTGCTGTCGGGGTTCAGCTTGTTCAGCGCCGTCGCGATGGTCTTGCGCAGCGCATCGGCATCGCGCACCGGCAGCACGATCGGCAACGCATCCGGCAGCGGCGTCTGGATCTTGTTGCGCTGGTAGGTCGTGCGCAGCTCCTGGAGCCGCCCGTTGTAGCTTTCGAGCTGCGGGGCCGCTTTCACCAGTTGGGCGATGGATCGCAGGTCGGTGGCGCCTGCACCTTTGAGTGTCTTTTTCTGTGCGGCGCTGAGGCCGAGTGTCTTTGCCGCTTCATCGAATGGCAGGTTCTGCGGATCGCCAGTACGCAGTCGCGTCCAGCGGTCGAGCAGCAGTCCGAGGATCGGTTCGCTGCCCAGCGACAGGCCTTTCTGCGGAAAGCCGCGCCGGTTGGCGAACAGCGTCGCGAGCCGGTTTTCCAGCAGGTTCCAGCGTGTCGCGGTTTCGAAGGCGCGCTCGCGTGTCGAGAGATTGACCGCGCTGGCATCGGCAGCGACGCCGCCGATGTCGAACAGGCCGGGATCGACCGGCAGGTGCGCCAGCGGCGAAACGGCCACGGTGCTGCCGGACACCGTCAATGCGGAATTCGTGAACGCGAAGCAGGTGTCGAGCGTCCGCGTCTCGCCGAGCAGCACGCCGCGCTCGACCGGCGAGCGGGCGACCTCGCGCTCGTACTCGTCGCGCAGCACTTCCAGCCAGATCTCGAGCATGTGCTTGTAGGCCACGAAAGCCCGCGGCACGTTCCCCGGATTGGGACCGCGCGGCGGCGATACCACGTCGATGCTCATGTAGCCTGGGCCCGAAATCACCCAGTTCTCGATGATGGGGCGCGGAAAGTTCTGCGGATTCGGCAGCGACGGCGTCAGATCGACGTCCAGCTCTTCCAGCGGCGTGCCCACGGGATACACGCGATCCAGGTAGTTCAGCAGCCGTCCCAGATGCTGGTTGAACTGGAAGTATTCATCGTAGGTCAGCGGGCCGGGCGGATTGTCGAGTACGCAGACGCGGCGCAGGCGCGCGTTGACGCAGAAGTCCTCGCCCTTCGGCACCAGCACGATGGCCGTGTATTCCTGCACGCCTTCGATGCCAGAGGAGCGGCGCATCAGCAGCTGGCTGTACCAGAGATTCGGATCGGACGGATCGATCGACAGCAGTTGCAGCGGCTGCGGCGCCAGCGAGAACGTCAGGTACGGCGTGCCGACGTACTTCGCATTCAGCAGCGTCAGCACGTTCTCGACGTTGGTGCGATGACTGGTGAGCTCGCGCCGCTCTTCCGAGGCCTGGCGCTGTGTCGTATCGATCTGCTGCGAAACCGAGCGCGAGCCGGAGACGGAGGTCGTCGTCGAACTGACCGAGCCGCCGACCGAGAAACCGCCGATGCCGAAGCCGCCGCCGAGCGACGCCGAAGTCGTGCGTGCCCGCGTGCTGCTGGCTTCGTTCATCTGGCTGGCGCTGCGGCCCATCGACTGCTGATCGGCTTCGCCCTCGAAGGCTTCCGCACCGACGACGCCCGTCTGCAGCATCGTGCGGTGCATGGGCGCCGCGGCGTGGAAGTAGGGCCGGATCGTGCCGAGCTCGCCGGATTTTTTGCGGATCTTCAGATCCAGCAGCACGTGAAAGCACGGTACGCCTTCGCCGAGCTGCGTCACGGGCGACGCCAGCGGAATCGTGGCCGGCGAGACCGTGGTGGTGAATTTCAGGAAGACGATGCGCTGATCCGGGAACTCGCTCGTGAACGTTTCTTCATCGGGCTCGTAGTAGAACAGCGAGATCGCGGTCTGATCGGGATCGCCCGCGTTCAGCGGTTGCGTGGTCGATGCCAGTGTCCACGGAATCTCGACCGGCAGGGGCAGCGTCGGATCGGCCATGGGGATCTCCAGCGAACGCGGGAGTCCGAGAGTGGATCAGCCCGCGTGCGCCGGCCCAGTGGCCAAAGGTGTGGAAGCTCGATGACGAAAGTACGACGGCTGCCCCCGCAGACCTCAGTCTTCCTTCTTCCCCGTCCACTCGCCGAGCCACTTCAGCACTTCCTGGTGCCACTGCACGCTGTTCGCGGGTTTCAGCACCCAGTGATTCTCGTTCGGAAAGTAGAGCAGGCGACTCGGAATGCCGCGACGCTGCAGGGCGGTGAAGGTCGAGATGCCCTGCGTGTCCGGCACGCGGAAATCCTGTTCGCCGTGGATGACGAGCATCGGCACCGACCACTTCGCGACCAGGTTCGCCGGATTGAACTTCTCGTAGTTCTCCGGCACTTCGTAGTACGGGCCGCCGTGTTCCCATTCGTCGAACCAGAGTTCTTCGGTGGAGTAGGCCATGCCGCGCGCATCGAAGATGCCGTCGTGATTCACCAGGCACTTGAACGGTTCCTGCCAGTTGCCGGCGATCCAGTTGATCATGAAGCCGCCGTAGCTGGCGCCGAGCGCGCAGGCGCGGTCGGCGTCGATCCACGGATACTTCGCGAGCGCAGCGGCGAGACCCTTCTGCAGATCTTCGAGCGGCTTGCCGCCCCAGTCCTGCGTGATCGAGTCCGTGAAGGCCTGGCCGTAACCGGGTGAGCCGTGGAAGTCGATGAACACCGCTGCATAGCCCGCGCCAGCGTAGGTCTGAGGATTCCAGCGATAGCTCCACGCATTGCCGAACGACACCTGCGGCCCGCCGTGGATGATGAAGGCGAGCGGATACTTGCGCTGCGGATTGAAGCCGGCCGGCTTCATGACGTGGCCGTACACGGTTTCGTTGTTCGCGCCGATGAACGTGAACTGTTCCGGCTCGCCGAGCTGCAGTTCGCTCAGCGCCTGCGCATTCAGGCGCGGCAGATCGCGCAGTTCGCCCTTCACGCTGATTGCATAGAGTTCCGCAGGCGATTTGAGCGAGGCCAGCGCGAACACGATGTCGCGTTCACCGACCGAGAACGAATCGACGTGGCCCGGGCCGGTGAGCATCGTCGGCTTGCCGGTCTTTACGTCGATGGACCAGAGCGGATGCTGGCCGAAGTTGTCGGCGCTCGCGTAAAGCGTCTTGCCGTCGGTCGAGAACTGCATCGCGTCGACCGAGCGATCCCACGTCTTCGTCAGCGCACGACGCTCGCCGCTCTTGCGATCCTGGATCACGATGTGGAAGCGATCGGCCTCGAAGCCGGGCCGTTCCATCGCGCGCCACGCGAGCTGCGAGCCGTCGCGCGAGAACACGGGCTGTGTATCCCAGGCGAGATTGTCGGCGGTGAGGTTGCGCGCCTCGCCGCCGTCGACCGCGACTTCGTAGAGGTCGAAGTTGGTCGACCACGGCTCCGACTTGCCCTTGAGGCGCGCGGAGAACACGACGGTCGTGCTGTCCGGCGAGAACGTGTACTCGCTCGCATCGCCGAACGGCTTCGAGGGAACGTCGGCATCGAGCGATCCGGACAGCGACAGCGGCTCGCCCTTCACCGCGCCGTTCTTCAGCGTCAGCACGAAGAGCTGCGAAACGCGTCCGTCCTTCCAGGTGTCCCAGTGCCGGATGAAGATGCGGTCGTGCACCATGCCGACGGCTTTGGATTTCGATTTCTCGTCGAGCCGTGTGACCGTGCACGCGAGATCGGCGCAATCGGCGAACACATCGAGCGACACCGCCAGCTTCGCGCCGTTCGGCGACAGCTTGAACGTGCCGACGTCCAGCGGCAGTCGCGTCACCTGCACGGCTTCGCCGCCGGCGCTGTCGAGCCGCCACACCTGGCTCGAACCGCTGCGGCTCGACAGGAAGTAGATGCCGCGGCCATCGGCCGACCACTGTGCACTGCCGTCGTTCTCGGGATGCGAGGTGATCCGCCGCGGCTGCGCACCCTTGGCGACGACGTCGAGCGACCACAGATCGGTGCGCCCTCGATTGGCGCCGATGTCGGTCTCGCGCACCGTGAAGACGACGGTCCTGCCGTCGGGCGACAGCGCCGGATCGGACACGCGATTCAGCCGGACCAGATCGTCGATCGAGAAGGGACGCTTGGCCTGCGCGTGTACGGCAGGAACGATCAGCAGCGTGGCGAGCAGGGCGCCGGCGGTGCGCAGACGGATCATGCAGAGACTCCCGGAAAAACGAGGCCGGAAGGATGTCACAGGGCAGCGCGACGCGGGAAGCCGGGACTGGCATGCCGCTTAAGGAAAAACCCGAGTCACCCCGTATCCCGGTCCGCGGCCGGGTTTGATATGGTCCGCGCCCGCCGAGGCGGCTGCGCCGCCGCTGTCTTCTTTTCCAGTCCAGGGGCCAAAGCTATCGTGACGACCGCCGAACGCATCGAACACATCTACCGACAGGTCATCCAGCGCAATCCCGGCGAGATGGAATTTCACCAGGCCGTCCGCGAAGTGCTGGAAACGCTGGGACCGGTGCTCGAGAAGCATCCCGAGTACGCCGAGCACAAGATCATCGAGCGCATCTGCGAACCCGAGCGCCAGCTCATCTTTCGCGTTCCCTGGCAGGACGATCGCGGCGAGGTGCAGATCGCGCGCGGCTTTCGCGTCGGATTCAACAGCGCGCTGGGTCCTTACAAGGGCGGGCTGCGGTTTCATCCGTCCGTGTACCTGGGAATCATCAAGTTCCTCGGCTTCGAACAGATCTTCAAGAACGCACTGACCGGACTGCCGATCGGCGGCGCCAAGGGCGGTTCGGACTTCGATCCGAAGGGCCGCTCCGACGGCGAAGTCATGCGCTTCTGCCAGAGCTTCATGACGGCGCTGTACCAGCACATCGGCGAATACACCGACGTCCCGGCCGGCGACATCGGCGTCGGCGCGCGCGAGATCGGCTATCTCTTCGGCCAGTACAAGCGCATCACCAACCGCTACGAATCCGGCGTGTTCACGGGCAAGAGCCCGCAGTGGGGCGGCGCGCTGGTGCGACGCGAAGCCACGGGCTACGGCACCGTGTACTTCGTCGACGAGATGCTCAAGGCGCGCGGTCAGGGCATCGAGGGCAGGACCTGCGTCGTCTCCGGATCGGGCAACGTCGCGATTTACGCGATCGAAAAGCTCCTGCAGCTCGGCGCGAAAGTGGTGGCCTGCTCCGACTCGGACGGCGTGATCCACGACGCGCAGGGCATCGATCTCGCGTTGCTGAAGATGCTGAAGGAATCGCAGCGCTGCCGGATCAGCGAATACGCGAAGCACCGCGGCCACGCGCAGTATCTGGACCGCGGCAGCCTCTGGGACATTCCCTGCGAGATCGCACTGCCCTGTGCCACCCAGAACGAACTCGACGAGCGCGCAGCACGTACGCTGATCGCCAACGGCTGCATCGCGGTCGGCGAAGGCGCGAACATGCCCACGACGCCCGCCGGCGTGCGCGCGTTTCTCGCCGCGAACGTCGCCTACGGCCCCGGCAAGGCCGCGAATGCCGGCGGCGTCGCGACCTCGGCGCTGGAGATGCAGCAGAACGCGAGCCGCGATGCCTGGACGTTCGAGTTCACCGAGCGGCGCCTGCACGAGATCATGCAGAACATCCATCGCAACTGCTTCGAAACCGCGGCCGAATACGGCACGCCCCACAACTACGTCATCGGCGCGAACATCGTCGCATTCCAGCGCGTGGCACAGTCGATGCTGGCGTTCGGGGTGATCTGAAGGAATCGGAGGGTTTCACACGGAGAAGAGAAGAAGTTTCCACGGGGGAAGAAGGGGAACACGGGGAACACGGGGTTCGGAACAGAAAATTTTTTATCCCCGTGCTCCCCGTGTTCCCCGTGTTCCCCTTCTTCCCCCCGTGGAAATTTCTTATTCCGACCTCCGTGGCCTCCGTGAACTCCGTGTGAACCCTCCTACTTCCTCTCGCTGAACACCGCGAAGGCACTGGTATACCCGTGCAGATAAGTGGCGTTCTGCACCGGGCCGATTTCGCCATTGCCGAAGAACCCGCCGATGGGCACGTCGGCGACGAGGCGGCGGAAGGCATTGCTGTCGTGATCGGCCTGACCATAGAGACCGTAGCCGCGGCCGGCGCATGAGAACAGCAGCGCGCCGCTCGACGGGCCGGAGAGCGTGGACGTGCGGTAGTGCGTCAATGCCCGTTCCAGATCGTGGGCGGAGGTCGCGGCATCGCGCAGGTGGAACTGCACCACGCTGTTGGTGGGCACCTGCGCGTTCACCCACAGTGCGCCGCTTTGCGGGTCCATTCCCAGGATGTTGCGGATGAGGAAGTCGCCGGGCACGTACTGGCTGGCGTCCGGACGCATCGCAAGTCCGAGGAACAGCGAATCGGTCAGCAGGTCGCGATCGAAGGGCGGAAGCTGTTCGAACAGCATCGCCAGGGCGTCGCGCGGCGGGCGTCCGTCGAGTTCGCGGATCAGGTTCTCATGCGACAGCGTGACGAACATGGGATCGCCGATCGGGCGACAGCCTTGCGCCACCACCGGATCGATCTGCACGTTGCCCGTGAGTGCGAGCGCGATGACGCCCGAGCGATGCATCTCGTTGCCGAGATACAGCGCGCTGCCGCCGACCTGGCGCGCGCCGCTCGCGAGCCCGCCCACCTTCGGCGAACTCGGGTAGACGCGATCGAGCCCCTTCACGAAGGTTTCGGTTTCGAAGCTGAAGGGGTCGGCGAGGATCAGGAACGACGGCTGCTGGCTCGCCGTCAGATGCATGGCGTCTTCCCACACGCGCGGTTCGGCATACACCGGCGGCACCTGCGCCGCGTCCAGGTGCACGCCTTTCATTCTCACGCCGGGCAGGGACGCGCCGGTCAGCGACAGGCAGGGACGATCCTCGATCTCGCGACCGCCGCCGATCACGCCGGCGGCGCAGCAGCCGAACAGATAGCTGCCTTCGAATTCCCGCAGCAGCAGGTACGACAGTTCCTCGAACCGTGCGGCGTGATGCGCGCTGACGAACACAGTCAGCAGATCCGGCTCGCGATTGCCCAGCCCCTTGAAGAGCTTCGCGGCGGAATGCGTAACGGCGGAAGACAGCAGCGCGTCGGTGTCGATGACGGAAGCCCAACGCATGGTCGGTTCACGATCCCGTGATGAGTGCGGGTCGATTCTAGCCAGCGGTGCCGTGCTTGTCCGTTGCGCGTTCTACGGGTGGCGAACTGTCGGCAGTCCGAGGACCCGACGGGTCACTGGCCGAGTTCGGCGCGTGCACCGGCAATCCATTCCCGCAGCGGCGCGTCGGCGAGGACGTGCCGCACGTAGGCGGCCGCGGCGTCGGACAACTTCGCGCCGTACGTATGGAACCTCAGGACGACGGGCGCGTACATCGCATCCGCTGCCGAGTAGTCGCCGAAGAGCCACGGACCGGTGCCGGCGTATCGGGCGCGACAGTCCTGCCACAGCTCATCGATTCGCGCGACGTCCTGCTGTCCGGCCGGCGGCATCGGTACGTCGAGCGTGCTGGCCGCTTTCATCGGCCAGTGTCCGCGCAGCGCGGAGAAACCGGAATGCATTTCGGCGCTGATCGAACGCGCGTGCGCGCGCCGCGTCGCATCGGCAGGCCAGGCGCGCCCGCCGGATTTTTCGTGCACGTATTCGATGATGGCGAGCGAATCCCAGACAGGCAGATCGCCATCGACGAGCACGGGCACGCGACCCGCCGCGGAGTACCGGCGTACGGCCGGCCCGAACGCCGGCGTATCCAGCTTGAGCGGGACTTCGCGGAACGGCAGATCGAGATGCCTGAGCAGGATCCACGGACGCAGCGACCAGCTCGACAGTTGCTTGTCGCCGATGACGAGAGTCAGCATGGCAAGGTCCCGGAAAGACAGGGGCGGCGAGTATCACGCAGGGCCGCGCCCGCGGCAAAAGGTAAAAACCGGGTGTCGCGCGGGGCTTTTTCTTTACACTGTGCGCCCCGTTCAGCAGCCGATGTTTCCGCGCATGTCCGACTACCAGTTGTCCACGCTCGCCGTCCGCGCCGGCCAGGTCCGCACGCACGAAGGCGAACACGCCGAACCCATCTTCGCGACGTCCAGCTACGTTTTCCGCAGCGCTGCGGAAGCGGCGGCGCGTTTCAACGAGACCGAGAAGGGCAACATCTATTCGCGCTTCACCAATCCCACCGTGCGCTGTTTCGAAGAACGGCTCGCGGCGATGGAGGGAGGAGAATCGTGCGTCGGCACGGCGTCGGGCATGGCGGCCATCCTGGCGACGTTCATGGCGCTGCTGAAATCGGGCGATCACATCCTCTGTTCCGACAGTGTGTTCGGTTCGACCATCGGTCTCATCAATCGCTACCTGGTGAAGTTCGGCGTCGAGGTCACGTACGTGAAGCCCGACGACAACAATGCGTGGCGCAATGCGATGCAGGACAACACGAAGCTGCTGTTCCTGGAAACGCCCTCGAACCCGCTCGCGGTGATCGCCGACATCCGCGCCATCGCCGACATCGCCCACGCCAATGATGCGTACCTGATCGTCGACAACTGCTTCTGCACGCCGGCATTGCAGAAGCCCTTCGAGTTCGGCGCCGATCTCATCATCCACTCGGCCACCAAGTTCCTCGACGGACAGGGACGCTGCGTCGGCGGCGCCGTGGTCGGCAGCAAGCAGCTCGTCGGCACGGACATCTTCAACTACATCCGCTCGGCGGGTCCGAGCATGAGCCCGTTCAATGCCTGGGTCTTCCTCAAGGGACTGGAGACGCTGGAACTGCGCATGCGTGCGCACTCCGCGGCAGCGCTCGATCTCGCACGCTGGATGGAACGGCAGCCCGGAATCACCCAGGTCTACTACGCCGGGCTCGAATCGCATCCGCAGCACGCACTGGCGGCACGCCAGCAGTCCGGTTTCGGCGGCATCATCGCCTTCGAAGTCGAACGCGCCCGCGAAGGCGCCTGGGCCTTCATCGACGCCACGCGCCTGCTGTCCATCACCGCGAACCTCGGCGACACCAAGTCCACCATCACCCATCCCGCGAGCACGACCCACGCCCGCATCACGCCCGCCGAACGCGAACGCGCCGGCATCAGCGAAGGGCTGCTGCGCATCTCCGTCGGTCTTGAAGATCTCGGCGATCTGAAGACCGATATCGAACGCGGCCTCGCGGCAGTGCGAGGTTAGGACGGAGATAGAGAGAATGGCCGCAAAAAGGCGCAAAGCTCACAAATGAAAGAAGTTTCGGAAATGGGTCTGAATCATGAGATCCAATCCGATCTGGTTTATTTGTGTGTTCTGCGCTTTTTTGCGGCCATTCTCTCTTGTCTCGCGTTCCTCTCATGACCTCACTGCGTGCCCTCTGCTTCGATCTCGACGACACGCTCTGGGAAGTGTGGCCGGTCATCCGCAAGGCCGAGCGCGCGATGTACGACTTCCTGGGCGAGCGGTATCCGCGAGCCGTCGAGGCGATGACCATCGAAGCGATGCGGGATGCGCGGGCGCGGGTCTCGCTCGACTTTCCCCACATGGCCCACGACTTCACGTTCCTGCGCATGCAGGCGCTGCGCGAGCTGGCGCAGGCCTGCGGGTATGCGCAAGCCATGGCGGACGAGGCCTTCGAAGCCTTCATCGCGGCGCGTAACCAGGTCGAGTTGTATGCAGACGTGCGCCCGGCGCTGGAGGTGTTGCGCGGACGATACCGCCTGTTCACGGCCAGCAATGGCAATGCCGACCTGGGGCGGATCGGGCTGTCGCACCTGTTCGAGCGCAGTGTCTCGGCCCGCCAGGTGGGTGCCCTGAAGCCTGCGCCGGCCGTCTTCCTGAAGGTGCTGGAGGGCACGGGCCTGGCGGCCGGGGAGGTCATGTACGTCGGCGACGATCCCCACCTGGACGTCGAGGGCGCCCGTGCCGTTGGCATGTCCACGGCGTGGATGAATCGTGCCGGCGCCGCCTGGCCCGAGGGCATCGAACCGGCGACCCATTCGGTCACCTCGCTGGCCGACCTGGTGGCGGTGCTCGGTGCTGGTGCGCCGGCCCGCTGAAAAGCTGCAATGCAGAGCAGCCGGTTGGCGTGACAACGGGCAGCGGACGCGGTGCGCGAAACCTGCGGTAACACGTTGGTATCCCACGAATTCGACGGTCCGCACCCAATTGCCTTGATTCTGCCTTTGGCGTAGATTTCGCGCCGTTCGTTGCCTTTGCCTGCTTTTTTCTCTGGCTTGGCCAGCCGGGTCATTGATGACCCATTGTTTCGGCCAACTTCTGAAAAATCCGACGAGACCGCGAACGTTAGGCCTGGGACCAATCCGGCGTGCAGTGAGGACACACGCATGCAGGGGGAGGAGCCCGTTTGTAACCAGGCCTCGCAGTGTTCGCTCGTCCAGATCGACGGTCGCGCTCGAGGCTTTTTTCAGAGAGAGCTTGTCTTTTATGACGAAAATCTACGTTGGCAATCTGCCTTTCACTGCAACAGAACAGGACGTGCGCGCTCTGTTCGAAGCACACGGCGCCGTGCAGTCCGTGGCGCTGATCAACGATCGCGAAACCGGCCGTCCGCGCGGCTTCGGCTTCGTTGAAATGTCGAGCGCCGAAGCACAGCGCGCCATCCAGTCCTTGAACGGCAAGGACATGGGCGGCCGTCCGCTGCGCATCAACGAAGCGCAGGAGCGTCAGGGCGGCGGCGGCGGTGGCGGCCGTGGTCCCCGCGGTGGTGGCGGCGGCGGTGGCCGCTGGTAATCGCCAGCTTCAGCATCAATCGCTGAACGAACCCCGCGGTGCGCAAGTGCCGCGGGGTTTTCTTTTTTCGGAGCCGGAGGTTTCACACGGAGTTCACGGAGAACACGGAGAAGAGAAGAAGTTTCCACGGGGGAAGAAAGGGAACACAGGGAGCACGGGGAAAGAAAATTTCTGCTCCGAGACCCCGTGTTCCCTTTCCTTCCCCGTGGAAATTTCTTGTTCCGATCTCCGTGGTCTCCGTGAACTCCGTGTGAAACCTCTTCCTCTTAGCACTCCAGGCGCAGTGCTGCTAAGTCCCGCTCGCGACACCCGTCACAGACCTTGTGCTGCATCCGCGGCATTTATCCCCTGGAACCGCTGTGCCGATTTCAGGATTGAATAAATCGGCCGACTGAAGAAGAGAGACGGTCGCGTCAGGATGCTGGTACGGATCTTGGAGGCATGAGGTTGTGTCAGTGAACGAGGTGTTTCGCGATGGAGGATGCAGAGCAGGCTAAGTCGCTCGTGGCCGTCACCAATCTGCGCGAGTTCTTTCACGACTCGATGCAGACCGCGCTGCGGCAGCAGAAAGTCGCCGTGGACGATCACACCGAGCACTATGTCGTGAACGTGCTCACCCAGTTCGCCCGCTCGGACGAACTCTACGAACAGACGCCCGAAGGCGTGCGTCTCAAGCCGCTGGCACACATGCTGGCGGAGGCCTCCGAGGCCCGCTCCCCCCAGCAGCGCGACGGTGCGCTGCGTCGCCTCGGCGATGTCTCGCTGTTCATTGCCGGATTCTTCGCACAGAGCTTCGCGCGCAAACTCATCGACATCGATTACCACATCGCGATGGGCGGCCGGGCCTACGCGACGCTGGCCGACAGCACGCGCAACACGGTTCGCGGCCAGGCCTTTTCCGCGGTGTTCATGGAACTCGCGCAGAAGTTCCAGCGCCTCGTCGACGTGCTGAACGACGTCGCCGAGATGTCGTACACGCACACCGACCGCGACATCCTGCGCCAGTACGAGATCTGGATGAAAACCGGCAGCCCGCGCGCCTACAACATCCTGCGCCGCCTCGGGGTCGAGCCGGTGCTCGCTGTGGCTCGCAATGAGCACTGAAGACTCTTCTGTGGGGCCGGCTTCAGCCGGCCTTTTCAAGTGCAAAGGCCGGCTGAAGCCGGCCCCACAGGAAGAAGCGGCCTCTTCTCCATGATCCTCCGCCGCATGCAGGAAATGCTCGCGCGTCTGTACGACGCGCCGGTCGGGCACGATGTCGAGGACTACGTGATCGTGGACAAGCGCCGGTTCACGCAGCTGACCGGCGAGTCATGCGAAGCGGACGAGCAGGTGGCGCTGATCGAGGATCGTGACGGCGTGCGGGTGGGGGTCTATGTCGACGAGCAGGTGCTGGAACGGCTCGAGCGACGCGACCCCATGCAGCATCTCGATGACGGCAATCTCGCCGACTACTGCACGGCGCTCGAAGGCGTCAGCCACTTTCACTATCTGATGTGGAGTCTGGGTCGGGCGCGCGACGTGTCGCTGCTCGAACTCGAACTGCAGGCCGACGTCGACAAATACGCCGGCGCGGTGAAGCTGCTCACGCAGCAGGGCGAGGGACGATTCCCGCTGTCATTGCATCGACGCCTGTTTCACGGCGTACGTTTTCTGCCGGGCCTGAGCGAGGAACATCGCCGTCGTTATGAGGAAGCGAACCGCAGCGCGGCGCGCTTCTGTCGCGGACTCGAGGAGAAATTCATGCGGCCGCGGCATTCGCGGCCCGAGGCGTGGATACTGGAGTTGCGGCGCTTCTTTCGCTGCAGCCACCAGGAGAAGTTGCGGCTGGTGAGCCGGTAGCTCGCCTACTTCTCGTCGTCCGGCGGATTCTGGTCGAGCTTCTTTTTCATCTCGATCCACTTCGAGAGTTCGCGCAGGTCGCGCTTGGGCTTCCATTCCTTCTTGGTCAGCATGCCGCTCTGATACGGGTCGTAGCCGATGCGCAATCCTTTCGGATTCTGGCGGATCGGGGCATTGGCGGGCGGTTCGTCGTCCACGATCGACAGCCCGGCATGGGACAGTGCCTTGCGCCGCGCACGCTCGCCGCTTTCGCTGTCCTCGTTGAGCTTGTCGTCCTGCCACTCATACTTCGCATTGCCGAGTTCGTCGAAGCCGATCTTGCCGGGCTTGTCCGGCGCCGCATCGCCGCCGACCTTGCGGTGGCGGATGCGCAGTCCGAGTTTTTTCAGTTCGTCTTTCAAGGCGGGATCATCGATGCAATTCCGTGAGCGGAATCACTGTCGACATCTTACGGAATCGGCTGTGCACACATTGTGTGCAGCGTCACGGGTCGTGCGTGCGGATGTGGCTGCCGGCCCCGTGAATCTAGGGGTTTGACTTAACGGAGCTGTGCTGCTGCGCGAAAAATGCCTACAAGGGATTTGGCATCGCGCAGTTCGCCGTCGCACGCCATCTGCACTGCTTCGTCGAGCGGCTTCCAGTGCACTTCCAGCACTTCGTGTTCCTCCGGTTTCGCCGCGGCCATCTGCAGTCCGGTCGCGAGATAGAGATGGATCACTTCCGTGAATACGCCGGGTGAACTCACCATGTCGCCGAGGCTCTGCCACGATGCGGCCGTGACGCCGGCTTCTTCTTCGAGCTCGCGCTGCGCGGTCTGCAGCGGCGGTTCGCGATGGTCGATCTTGGCCGCCCGCAGTTCCCCCAGCCACCCCACGGGCGCCTTACGGAACTGACGCAGCAGGCAGATCTCGCGCCGTTCGTTGATCGCCACGATGGCCGCGCCGCCCGGGTGATGAATGATTTCGAGATCCGCAACCGCCTTGTTGGGAAGCTCGACGCGTTCGACGTTGACTTCGATGACGCGACCGCGAAAGACATTGCGCAGGGACAGGACGGGCATGGCGCGTTATCTCTTCTCGTCCACTTCATCGACCGTCGCCTGTCCGGTCCAGCGCCGGTACAGATGCGACCACGACATGCCGACGGCGAGGATCAACGCCAGGATGACGAGTCCGATCCACGTCAGCACGTGCGTGTCGGAGAGCGTGACCCATCCCCACGAAACGATCATCCAGATGAGTGCGGCGAACAGGGCGAAGCCGAGGATCATGCCGAACAGGCCGATCGACTTCAGCGTGGCGCCGAGGAACACGATCCACGCGATCAGCAGCACGATGCCGCAGACCACCTCGACGGGCGTCACCTGCGGAAAGTCCTTCATCAGCATGTGGACGTAGGAATGGCCGCTCGGATTGAAGGTCAGCATCACCAGCACGAGCGCAAACAGCGCGCGCATCAGGATGCCGCTGAAATTGAGTTGTTCGTCCATAGTCGCTGCCCGTTGTTTACGATATCGATTCAGCCGCGCGGCGGCGCGTCTTCAGAACCGTCCTCGTCCTCGACGGCGTCCGGTCCTTCCTCGCCGCCTTCGTCGCTGTCCTTCGACGCATTGTTCTTGGTGGTCTCGATGCCGATGCGGTACGCCGCGAATCCTGGTAGCACCACCTGGTTCAATGCCATGCCGAGCACGCGCCCGCTGATCGGCGCATAGATCCGGTACTGCTCGTTGGACAGCGGATCGGTGACGACGCCGAGCAGTTCGCCTTCGCTCACGCGCTCGCCGAGCGCCACGTCCGAAAAAAGAATGCCGCCGTTGTCGACCCGTACCCATTTCGAGGCGTAGTACACCGGCTCGGGATCGCCCCAGTAGCGCCGCTGCTTGGTCATGCCGAGCGCATACATGAGCGTTTCGATGGCCTTGGCGCCGTGTTCGACCTGTTCGGGCTGCACGCGCATCGGCTCGCCCATTTCGAACGTCACCGACGGAATGCCTGCATCGTTGGCGGCACGGCGCAGCGAGCCCTTGTCGCCGGCGCTCTGCAGTACGACGGTTGCACCGAAGGCGCGGGTCATGCGCGTGACCTGCGGCGAGCGCAGATCGGCGCGGACCTGCGGCAGGTTGGTGCGATTCAGCGAACCCGTGTGCAGATCGATCAGTGCCGAACAGTGCCGGATGACCTCGGTGAACAGCGAATGCGCCATGCGCGTCGCCGAGCTGCCCTTGGCATTGCCGGGGAAATAACGATTGAGGTCGCGACGGTCGGGCAGGTAGCGGGTGCCGCGATAGAAGCCCTGGATGTTGACGATGGGGACGCCGATGACGGCGCCATTCAGTTCCTCGACGTCGATGTCGTCGAGCACGCGCCGGGCCACCTCGATGCCATTGAGTTCATCGCCGTGAATGGCGGCGGTGAGGCACAGCACGGGGCCCGGCCCTTTGCCGTTCAGGACCAGGACCGGCACCGGGACGACGAAACCTTCGATGGCAGTGCCACTGGTCCAGGTGAGGCGCTTGCGGGTGCCGGGCGCCACTTCGGTGCCGAGCAGGCGCAGGCGGCCCTTTGGCTTCAGTTCGGCGGTCGCAGCATCGGCAGCGTAAGCCGCCGGTGAACCGAGGAACGAGAACGCGGCGACGCTCAGCAGGCACGCGACCAGCGCTGTGCCGCCGACGGCGCGATTCGCGCGGTGCGTCCCGGTATCCGACATTTTTTTCCGCCCTTCCAATGACTCGGCGCAGCGGAAGATAGAGGAAATACCGCAGTGCGGCTACCAGTGAAGGATGCACAGGAAAGATCGCGATGCGCGGTTCTGCGCATCGCGATCTCGGCTCGGCGAAGTCCGGAGGATTCCCCGGATCGGAAAGGGACTACCAGCGGGCGTTCTGGCGCGGCGGGCGTGCTTCGCGCTCGCGCGCCTCGTTGACTCGCAGCGGACGCCCGCCCATGTCCATGCCGTTCGTGTGTTCGATCGCCTTCTGCGCATCGGACGGCGACATGTCGACGAAGCCGAAACCGCGGGGGCGGCCGGTCTCGCGATCGTTCACCAGTTTCACGGATTGCACGGCGCCATACTGTTCGAACAGCTTGCGCACCTCGGCCTCAGTGGCGCTGAAGGGAAGATTGCCAACGTAGATCGTCGTCATCGATTGTCACTCGGTTCGCTTCAGAAACAGCAGCCGCCCGACCGCGGCGCTTCCTGCGGGAACGCTCGCTGGAGGAACTGGCTGCACCTTGGTCGTTCGCACTGAACTGATCGCAAATCGTGCCGGTGGGATCGATAGAGAGGTGGTCGCCTGAAATGCTTCAGTTGGATGCGTTGTTCTGCTGACCGCGGCCGATACTACGTCAGCACTTTTGACGATGCAACGGTGGAGGACAGGGGATTTCCGGGGAAATCCGGGGGTTTCTGTGGGGCCGGCCTCTGCTTGTAGGTCAGGCTTCAGCCTGACATCTTCAGAGGCCGGCTGAAGCCGGCCCCACAGGGGGAGGGAGGAAGGCGTCCGTCAGCCCGCCATGCCGCGCTGGCAGCGGGCGCGCGAAATCCAGTGCTCGAAATTGCGCAGGTTGCCGAGGTCGGTGTCTTCGTCGTTCCAGAAGCGCAGCCAGTCCTGCAGCAGCGGCGGTTCCTCCGGCCAGCTGCCGCCGGCGCCGGTCTGTTCGCGCAGGCGATCGTAGAGATTGGTCAGTGGATCCATGATTGCTCCTCGATGACGGAGAGCATCATGAAAGTCGCGGGTGAAGTGAATGTGACGGAAGGGTGAAGCGGGGATGACAGTCGCCAGCGGCCTATTCCAGGTACGTATATCCGTTCAGCTCCCACTCGTAGAACCGCCGCAGCGCCTGGCTTTCCGCCAGCGTCATGCGACCTTCGCGCACGGCGCGTTCGCAGTCGCGGGTGAACTGCGGGTAGAGGCGATCGACGTCGTACTGCATGTAGCTCAGCACCTTGCCGGCCGTGTCGCCCTTGACGATCTCCTCGATCCACCATCCGCCTTCGTCGTGCAGGCGGATGTGCACGACGTGCGTGTCGCCGAAGAGATTGTGCAGGTCGCCGAGGGTTTCCTGATACGCGCCGACCAGGAAGGCCGCGAGGTAGTACTCCTCGCCGGCGCGGATCTCGTGCAGTTCCAGCGTGCGCTTTACGTCGCGCGGACTGACGAAGCGGTCGATCTTGCCGTCCGAGTCGCAGGTGATGTCGGCGAGCACGGCGTTGCGGGTCGGTTTCTCGTCGAGCCGGTGGATCGGCATGATCGGGAAAAGCTGGCCGATGGCCCAGCTGTCCGGCAGCGACTGGAACACGGAGAAGTTGCAGAAGTAGGTGTCGGAAAGAATCAGTTCGAGTCCTTCGAGTTCCTCCGGCACGCGATCGAGCTTGCGGCAGAAATCGCGGATGCGCGCGCAGGTGGCCCAGTAGAGCCGTTCGGCGAGGCCGCGGAATTCCAGGCTCAGCAGGCCGAGGTTGAACATCTGCAGCACCTGTTCGCGGGCCTGTACGGCGTCGTGATAACACTCGACCAGGCGCCGTTCCGAGACGCTGCGATGCGCGACGAACAGATCGGCGACGGGCTGCGGCAGTTCGTCCTCGCCGGTGTAGTCCTCCTCGACCTTGCCGGTGACGCGGAACTGGTCGAGTGCCGATGAGCCGAGCACATTGAAGATCAGCACGCTGTGATGCGCGGCGGTGGCGCGGCCCGATTCGCTGACGATGACGGGATGATCGATGCCGCGCGCATTGCACACGCTGGCGATGCGGTACACCACGTCGCTGGCGTATTCGTTCATGGTGTAGTTCATCGACGATTCGTAGTTCGTGCCGCTGCCGTCGTAGTCGACGCCGAGGCCGCCGCCCACGTCGATGTACCTGAGGCCGGCGCCCATGAGCTTCAGTTCGGCGTAGACGTGCGCGAGTTCGTTGATGGCGTCCTTCACGCGACGGATGTCCTGCAGCTGGCTGCCTGGATGACAGTGCACGAGTTCCAGGCAATCGAGCATGTCGTGCTCGCGCAGCGTGCGCACCAGTTCGAGGATTTCCGTGACGAACAGGCCGAACTTGGATTTCTCGCCGGCCGAATCGCGCCAGCGGCCCGCGCCTTCGCTCGCCAGTTTCACGCGCACGCCGATGCGCGGCCGCACCTGGTATTTCTGCGAGTGCTTCAGGATCAGCGCCAGTTCCTCGAAATTCTCGACCACCGGAATGATGGTGCGGCCGAGCTTGGTCGCGAGGATCACGGCCTCGATGTAGCTGTCGTCCTTGAAGCCGTTGCAGACGATCATGCGTTCCGGTGCGTCCTCGGTCAGCGCCATCACGGCGAGCAGTTCGGGTTTTGAGCCGGCTTCGAGGCCGAAGCTGAATTCCTTGCCGTAGCGATAGACCTCTTCGACGACCAGCCGCTGCTGGTTCACCTTGATCGGAAACACGGCGCAGTAGCGGTTCTTGTAGTCGTTCTCGGCAATCGCCTGTGCGAAGGCGCCATGCAGCCGCTGCAGGCGGTGATGCAGGATGTCGGAAAAACGCACGACGACCGGTGCGGTGAGATCGCGCGCCTTCAGCCCCTCGACGACTTCGTGCAGATCGATCTCATGCTGGGTGTCGGGGCGCACGACCACGTTTCCGGCCGCGTTGATCCCGAAGTAATGCTTGCCCCAGGCGGGCACCTGGTACAGATCGAGCGAGTCCTCGATCTTCCAGTGGGAGTTCTGCGCGGACGGTTTGGCGGGGCTGTTCATGGGCGCGGAAGATAGCACCGCATCCCGGTGCGGTCAGCGTCCCTTCGCGACCGCGCGCGACGGATCGCGGATCCACTCGCTCCACGATCCTGCATACAGTTTCGCGCCCGGCTTGCCCGCGATTTCCAGGCCCAGCAGCAGATGGCACGCGGTCACGCCCGAGCCGCACATCGCGATCGTGTGTGCGTCGTCGATGCCCGCCTGTGACGTTTCAAAACGCGCCCGCAGCTCCGCGGGCGAGAGAAAACGTCCATCGCCGCCCAGGTTGAGCGCGAACGGATGATTCACGGCGCCCGGCACATGGCCCGCGACGGGATCGATCGGCTCGACTTCGCCCGCGAAGCGCTCGGGCGCGCGCGCATCGAGCAGGCGCCATCGACCGCTGCGTACGCTGGCGTCGACCTGCGATGCGTCCAGCCACCGATCGCGCTCCGCAGTCACGGTGTACTGCGTGGATGCGCGCGCACGAACCTCCTTCGTCACCGGCAGTCCTGCACTCGTCCACGCCTTGAGTCCGCCGTCGAGTACGGCGACCTTGCGATGTCCCGCCCAGCGCAACAGCCACCAGAGCCGCGCGGCATACGCGCCCGTATCGGCGTCGTACGCGACGACCTGCGTTTCGCGCGCGAGACCCCAGCGTCCCAGCGTGCGCGCGAATGCTTCCGGCGCCGGCAGCGGATGACGCCCGCTCGCTGGCGTGATGGGCGCGGCCAGGTCGCGATCGAGGTGCGCGTACACGGCTCCCGGGATGTGGCTTGCCGCATAGGCCGTTTCGCCGGCCGAGGGACGTGCCAGATCGAAGCGACAGTCGACGATCAGCCATGCAGGATCGTCGAGATGGGCGGCGAGATCGGCGGCGGCAATGAGGGTGGAGTACATGAGAGAGTGACGAGGGTGACGAAGGTCACGAAGTCACGGGCGTGTGACGGCCATGACAGTGCGCAGGTAGAAATATACTCCGGCCCGCGTCACTATCGTCACCTTCGTCACTTTCATCACTGGCAGCCCAATGGCACTCGAACTCTGGTGGGGCAGCGGCAGCCCGTATTCATGGCGGGCCCTGCTGGCGCTCGAATACAAGCAGCTTCCCTACGTGTCGCACCTGGTGCAGTTCGCGAAGCAGGAGCACAAGTCGCCGCAGATGCTGAAGATGAATCCGCGCGGCCGCGTGCCGGTGCTGCGCGATGGCGATTACGTGTGCTTCGAGTCGATGGCGATCCTCTACTACCTCGAACGCAAGTATCCCGAGGTGCCGCTGCTCGGCCGCACGCCGGAGGAAGCGGGCACGATCGTGCGCGTCATCAGCGAATATCAGGCGTACGTCGAAGAGCACATCAAGAAAGTGATGTACTCGATTCTCTTCCAGGCCGCCGACGGCAATCACTCCGACGACGTCACGCGCGCCATGCACCTGCTCGCGGCCGAGGCGCGCACCATCAACACGCGCCTGAGCACCTCGTCGTGGCTGGTCGGCGAGCATTTCTCCGCCGCCGATGTCGTGATCTTTCCCGGCATCCAGATGCTGCTGCGCGCGCTGGAGCGCCGCGAAGCCAGCGAACTGCGCGGCCGGCTGCTGCCGCTGGATGGCAACTATCCCGCCATCGCCGCCTGGATCCAGCGCGTCGAAGCGCTGCCCGGCTACGAGCGCACGTATCCGCCGCACTGGCGCGAGCCGCGGGAGAGTTGAAGAGGAGTTTCTTCTGTGGGGCCGGCTTCAGCCGGCCTCTTCAAGTCCAAAGGCCGGCTGAAGCCGGCCCCACAGCAAGAACTGATTTCTTCCGGCCTCTGTGTTCTCCGTGATCTCTGTGTGAAATCTCCGCTCTTCGTCCCGGGGTTCGCCGCACGAAGAAAAATCAGTACACTCGCCGCGTCTTTTTTCGAGCAGTCGAGTGTCCGTCATGTCTGATCACCCCGTTCATGTCGTGTTTCCCGGCCGGATCGTTTGCATTGGATTCGGCAGTATCGGTCAGGGAGTGTTGCCGCTGATCTTGCGACACATCGGCATCTCGCCGGACCGCATCACGATCGTGACGGCGGACGACGCGGGACATGCCGAAGCCAGCGACTACGGGATCAAGTTCATCAAGCAGCCGCTGACGCGCGAGAACTATCGTCAGGTGCTCGAGCCGCTGCTGTCGCGCGGCGATTTCCTGCTGAATCTGTCGGTCGACGTGTCGAGCGTCGCGCTGATCCAGCTCGCGCACGAGAAAGGCGCGCTCTATCTCGACACCTGCATCGAGCCGTGGCCCGGCGGCTACACCGACACGAGCGTGTCGCCGGCCCGCCGCACCAACTACGCGCTGCGCGAATCGGCGCTGGCGCTGCGGCAGGGCGGAAAGAAGGGTCCCACGGCGGTGATCACGCACGGCGCCAACCCGGGCCTCGTCTCGCATTTCGTGAAGCAGGCACTGCTCAACATCGCGAACGACACGGGCGTGAATGCCGGCAATCCGCAGTCGCGTGAGGACTGGGCGGCGCTGTCGCACCAACTCGGCATCAAGGTGATCCACATCGCCGAGCGCGATACGCAGGTGTCGAACGTGCCGAAGAAGCCCGGCGAATTCGTCAACACCTGGTCGGTGGACGGCTTCATCAGCGAAGGCTGCCAGCCGGCCGAACTCGGCTGGGGCACGCATGAGAAGGCACTGCCGCCGCGCGGTCAGGAATTCGATTTCGGTCCGCAGTGCGCGATCTACATGCTGCAGCCGGGCGCCGGCACGCGTGTGCGCACCTGGACGCCGAAGGCCGGTCCGTTCCACGGTTTCCTGATCACGCACGGCGAGTCGATTTCCATTCCGGATTTCCTTTCGCATCGCGAGGGCGGCAAGGTGGTGTCGCGTCCGACCGCGCACTACTCCTATCACCCCTGCAATGACGCGGTGCTGTCGGTGAACGAATTCGCCGGCCGCGGCTGGCAGCAGCAGGAACGCAAGCGCATCCTCAACAAGGAAATCACCGAAGGCATCGACGAACTCGGCGTGCTGCTCGCGGGCCACAGGAAGAATGCGTACTGGTATGGCTCGCAGCTGTCGATCGAAGAAGCGCGCAAGCTCGCGCCGTACAACAGCGCCACCAGCCTGCAGGTGTGCGTGGCCGTGCTGTCCGGCGTGATCTGGGCGATGGAAAACCCGGAACGCGGCATCGTCGAACCGGACGAAATCGATTTCCGTCGCAACCTGGAAATCTGCATGCCGTATCTCGGCCCCGTCGTCGGCGCCTACAGCGACTGGACGCCGCTCACCGGTCGCGAATCGCTGTTCAAGGAGGACATCGACTCGTCGGATCCGTGGCAGTTCAGGAATGTGATCGTGTAAGAGCGCGTTCGCGCTTTGACGGGCGACAGGCTACAGGCGACGGTTCGAGGAAGAACGGTTGCCGCGAGTTCCGATGCTGAAACTGGGACTCGCGGCGCTGTGCACTTGATTCCCGGGCTTCTATTCTGACTGTAGCCAGTCGCCTGTAGCCTGTAGCCCGCCCCCATGCCCCTTCGCATCAGCTTCAATCTCCGCGACGACGATCTGCGTCACTACGAAGAAGTGGCGCAGCAGACGCAGGCGTCCGTGCGCCAGCGTTCCGCGCAGGAGATCGTCGCGGCGGCGCGGCAGGTGCTGGAAGAATCGCAGCGTGCGCAGCAGGCGGAGTTCGTCCGGGAACGATTTTCCCGGCTGGCCGGCATGATCGACATGGCCGTCGATCCCGACTGGCCGCTCAGCGCCGAAGACAGCCAGCGCCTGATCAATGCGCTCGCCTGTTTCGGCGGGACGGAGTCAGCCGCGCGTGCCGGCTTTCTCGATCACGCCATCCTGGTCGAACTCGTCAGCCGCGATCTCGAACACGATCTCGCGGCGTATCGGGAATTCTGCAAGCTGCGCGCGGCCCAGCTCGCGCGCCGTCGTCCCGGTATGGATCAGGATGCGCAGCGCGATGAGTGGCTCAAGGAAAAACGCGAGGGACTGCAGCAGCGCATGCACGAGCGTCGCCGCCGCGATCTCGACAAGGCCGGCAGCTCGGTGCGCAAACTCTTTTCGCTCTTCGGGCTGTGAGGGCGGATTCGGATTTCACACAGAGATCACAGAGATCACAGAGAGCACAGAGTTCAAGGCGAAGAGAAGAAAATTTCCACGGGGGACACGGGGAGCACGGGGACAAGAAAGATCTCTGCTCCGAAACCCCGCGTTCCCCGTGTCCCCCGTGGAAAATCCTCTTGTTCCGAACTCTGTGTTCTCTGTGATCTCTGTGTGAAATCCCGTCTCACTCCTCATAACGTACCGAGACGATCACGTACGTCTTCACCCCGCCCGGCACTTCCACGCGCACTTCATCGTCGAGCGCTTTGCGCATGAGTGCCTTGCCGAGCGGTGAGTCCATGCTCAGGTAGCGTTTCGCGACGTCGAATTCGTCGGGGCCGACGATGCGGTATTCGGTCTGTTCGCCGTCGTCGTCCTCGAGCGTGACCCAGGCGCCGAAGAACACGCGGTTGCGGTCTTTCGGCGGCTGGTCGACGACGGTCATGCCGTCGAGGCGCTGTCGCAAAAAGCGGACGCGGCGGTCGATCTCGCGCAGCTGGCGTTTGCCGTAAATGTATTCGGCGTTCTCGGAGCGATCACCCTGCGCCGCGGCTTCGGAGACGGCCTGCGTGACCTGCGGCCGCAGCACGCGCCACAGATGATCCAGTTCCTGCTTCAGACGGTCTGCCCCTTCGGGCGTAATGAACTTGGAGCCCTTCGGTGCCGGCGGACGATAACGACTCATGTGATCCTGTTTGCTAATTGCTGCTAAGGCATCGCCTGATAACGCGGCACCCCGGACAAATTGTGCATTCCTTCACGGTACGTACAGGGGGCGCTCTCTAGTCTGGCCCCCATGGCCGTCAAGTACTACACGCACTTCCTGCTCCAGGAAACCAAGCCGAAGGGACTGAGCGAGTTCCGCGGCGTGGTCGAAGTCAGCCGCAGCATGCGGCGCGGCGACCTGAAGGAAGCGGCGGCGGTGCTGGCGCGCAATTTCGAATGCGAGTCGCGCGACATCAAGGTCCTGCAGTGGTCGCGACTGCACTGATTTCTGTCGATGTGCTCTGTCGATCGTGTTGCGTGTGAGTTGATGGTTTTCCTGCGAATCCCCTAGCGGGCTTCTTCCCTTCAGAAGGTCCGCTTCTCTGCCCCGAGCCGCAAGCTTGGGGTTTTTTTTGCCCGCGGGAAACCGCTGGAAAGCGTAGATTCGCGCTCGAGCTCCCGAGCGCGTGATGCTTCGCATGTCCTTCAAAGATCACTTCTCCGGTCACGCCGCGCTGTACGCGAAGTACCGCCCTGACTATCCGCCGGCGCTGTACGAATTCCTCGCGTCGCTCTCGACGACTCACGACTGCGCACTCGACTGCGGCCAGGCGGCCATCGGGCTCGCACGGCATTTCGTATGACGGCGTGGTCGGCGAGTACTGGCCGCCCGAGCGTCGCTACGTGGCGAGCGCGTATCGAACCCTGCCGTTCGAGTTCGAGGAACTCGCGGCACCGTCGCTGCAGCTCGAACTGCAATGGGATCTGGATGCGCTGATGGGCTACCTCAGCACTTGGTCGGCCGTGCAGCGCTACGTCAAGGCAGGGCAGAGCGATCCGTTGCCGGCGTTGCGGCGCCGGCTGGAAGCGGTCTGGCAACCGGGGACGATGCGCAGCGTCGTGTGGCCGCTGCATCTGCGGGTCGGCCGGCACTGATCTTTTCTTCTGTGGGGCCGGCTTCAGCCGGCCTCTGAGGAGTCAGGCTGAAGCCTGACCTACAAAAGAAGCAGACGGGCATTCGCCGGCTTCCGGCCGCGGGTTGCCGGCAGCGCGGGAACTGCGTCTTGTCTCCGGTAGTTCGTTCCCCTATATCAGCGACGTTCGCCGCTGGCGCCCACAAGGAACTCCCATGCAAGCCATCCGCGTCGTCTTCCTGCTCGTGCTCGCTGCGTTGTCCACCGGTTGCGGCTACAACACGCTGCAGTCGCAGGACGAGCAGGTGAAATCGGCCTGGTCCGAAGTGCTGAATCAGTACCAGCGCCGCGCCGATCTGGTGCCGAACCTGGTGAATACCGTGAAAGGCGCCGTGCAGTCCGAGAACGACATTCTCGACAGCGTCGTGAATGCGCGCGCCAAGGCGACATCGATCCAGGCGACGCCGGAGCTGATCAACGACCCGGCCGCGTTCCAGAAGTGGCAGGCCGCGCAGGGCGAACTGAGTTCGGCGCTATCGCGACTGATGGTCGTGGTCGAGCGCTATCCCGATCTCAAGTCGATTTCCGGCTTCGACGATCTGCGGGCGCAGCTCGAAGGCACGGAAAATCGCATCGCCGTCGCACGCAAGCGCTACATCGATACCGTGCAGGCATACAACACGACGGTTCGTTCCTTCCCGACCAACCTCACTGCAAAAATGTTCGGGCACAAAGTGAAACCGAACTTCTCGGTGGAGAACGAGGCGGAGATTTCGCGACCGCCGAGCGTGGATTTCGGAACGCCGCCGGCGACCACGCCGCCGCGCATCGAATCGACGGGCTGATCCGGACCGTCGATGCGCCAAGCCGCCCCCCTCCTGGCCTCCCCCCGTCGAACGGGGGGAGGGATCTCTTCTTCTCCCTCCCCTGCGCGTAGCGCGGGGCCGCTCCTGCGCATCCCTGCGCGCGCGGCATTCGCACATCCATGTGCAGCAGAGGGTTGGGGTGGGGGCCTCTTTGCCGCACTGCTATCGCTGCTGTTTTTCCTTGCGCCGGCATCCTTCGCCCAGATTCCCGTCCCGACGCTCACCGCGCCGGTGATGGACCAGACCGGCACGCTCACGCCGCCGCAGATCGCCTCGCTCGAACAGACCATCCGCGATCTTTACCAGCGCAAAGGCAGCCAGATCACGGTGCTGATCCTGCCGACGACGCAGCCCGAGGCGATCGAGCAGTACTCCATTCGCGTCGTCGAGAGCTGGAAGCTGGGGCGCAAGGACATCGACGACGGCGTGCTGCTGCTGGTGGCGAAGGACGATCGCGCAGTGCGCATCGAGGTCGGCTACGGACTCGAAGGCGCGATTCCCGATGTGATCGCCAATCGCATCGTGCAGCAGGTGATCGTGCCGCGCTTCCGCCAGGACGATTACTACGGCGGCATCAGCCAGGGTGTCGCGCGCCTGGTCGCACTGATCGAAGGTGAACCGCTGCCCGAACCGGCACGGCACGAGCAGCCGTCGGTGGAGGGCATCGGCTCGCTGCTGCCGATGCTGTTCGTGCTGGTCGTGATCGGCGGCGGCATCCTGCGGCGGTTGTTCGGCGGCTTCGGCGGTGCGAGCGTCATCGGCGGCGTCGCGGGCGTGATCCCGTACGTGCTGACGAGTGTCATCGGTGTGGCGATCGGCACCGCCGTACTGGCGTTCATTTTCACGCTGTTCGGGGGCGGAGGCTTTGGCGGCGGCGGCTGGAGCAGTCATCGCCGCGGTGGCGGTTTCGGCGGCGGCTGGGGAGGCGGCTTTGGCGGTGGGGGGGGATTCGGGGGCGGCGGCTGGAGCGGCGGGGGCGGCGGTTTCT
>OEIU01000075.1_pt1 | contig 96041 bp, 86 predicted proteins | sample 1539221 | NCBI WGS metagenome assembly OEIU01 (sample SAMN03792071, study PRJEB22550) | activated sludge metagenome | feature: wastewater treatment plant; material: activated sludge; isolation source: Wastewater treatment plant of a petroleum refinery complex | place: Argentina: Zarate | collected...
CAGCGGCAAAGGCGGAGAAGGAACAGCTGGTGCGGTTCGGCACCAAATGGCTCGATCTCGAAGCGCAGGCGCTGCGCGACGACGAAGGCAACGAGCATCCGCTGACGGCTTCCGAATTCGGCCTGCTGAAAGTGTTCGCGGCCAATCCGAAGCGCGTGCTGTCGCGCGAGCGGCTATTGGAGCTCGCCAATGCGCGCGACGCGGAAGCGTTTGACCGCGCCGTCGATCTCCGCATCATGCGCATCCGCCGCAAGATCGAGATCGATCCGACCAAGCCCGCCGTGATCCGCACCATCAGGGGCGGCGGCTATTTGTTCTCGCCGACCGGCGAGAAGGGTTAGCGGAAGGAAGGTAGCGGGCTGCCCAACCCTCATGGTGAGGAGCCGCGAAGCGGCGTCTCGAACCATGTGGCCACAGACCGGCCTGCATCCTTCGAGACGCCGCTCACGCGGCGCCTCAGGATGAGGGTTTTCGGGCGGAACAAATCTGCGCCTGAAATCTCCGAATTTTCCGCCCATTGAAATTATTGGCTTTTCGGCCCCGAATGTTTCGTCGCAAGCCGGGCGACGAAACAATTCTCCCCCGCACGAAACCATTTTCCCCTTGTCGAGCAGACGTCCCGAAACCGAGCCTGATTAACAATTCTCCCAACAAAACGCCGACCGGCGTGGGAATTGGGAGTCTGTCATGTCGAACGTCATTGCCATCAACGCCGCAGCCGAGCAGTCGATTGCCGCCGCCCAGGCGACATCGGACGAAATGTTGCTTGCGAGCATTGCCAAGGGCGACCGTACGGCCATGCACGTGCTTTATTCCCGCCATAACGTCCGGGTTTACCGCTTCGTGCTGCGCATGGTGCGCGACACCACGATGGCGGAAGACCTGGTCAGCCAGGTGTTCCTGGACGTGTGGCGCACGGCCGCGCAGTTCGAGGGCCGCTCGCAGGTTTCGACCTGGCTGCTGTCGATCGCCCGCTTCAAGGCGCTGACCGCGCTGCGCCAGCGCAAGCATGAGGACATCGAGCAGGAAGACGTGCTCGAGATCGCCGACGAGGCCGACACCCCGGAAGCCTCGCTCGACCGCAACAACACCAGCGCGATCCTGCGCGCCTGCGTCGCCAAGCTGTCGCCGGCGCATCGCGAGATCATCAACCTCGTCTACTACCACGAGAAATCGGTGGAAGAGGCCGGCGCGATCATCGGGATCCCCCAGAGCACGGTGAAGACCCGGATGTTCTACGCCCGCAAGCAGTTGGCCGAATTGCTTAAGGGCGCCGGCGTGGACAGCCTCGCCGCATAAATCACCGCGATTTCAGCTAATTGGAAGGGTATCGGGACTGAAAAACGGCTGGTTTCGACGAACAAGTATTACCGCCGGCGAAACAAATGAAACAATCGGCGACATCACCCGGAAATGCCCAGCCCCTATACCTCCTTACGACAGCGAGACCCGTTGAACTTCTTCCAACCTCCCAAGCTCCATACCTCCAACGACCCGGCCGGGATGCCCCCCAGCCGGGTCGCTCTGCTTTTGGGCCCTCGGTTTCGTGCACGCGACATGGAAAAGACTCAAGGTCTGGCGGCGCAGCTCGATCGTGATCCGCGAGCACAATCCTGCTTGATCCACATGCGTAGCCGCTTGACGTAACCATGCCGTCGTGATGCTTGCCGCCAGCGATGGAAGCGGCGGCAAACGAGAATGAAGTCAGACTGCGCAAGGGCACGTCGCTCAATGAGCGGCTGGTTCTCGCGGGCATTGCCGTCATCCTGTGCTTGATCGCCCTGCCCGGCCTCGCTCACCTTGCAAACGACCAGTGGCTCGGCATCGCCGCGCTGTTTGCGTTGCTGTTCGGGTGTCTTCTGCTGGTCGCCGCGCTGTTCGATCGCAACATCGTCTGGATCATCACGCCGGGCGAGATCCTGATCGGCGAACAGCGTCCGTTCGGGAAGGTGCAGCGGAGATCGATCAGCGATCGCGAAATATCCGGGATGCGCCTGCGCAAGAGCATCGGCAGATCGGTGGAGTTCACCCTCGTATTCGAAACCCGATCGAAAGACGCGCTGACCTCGCCTCCACTGCCTGATGTCACCCAGGTGCAAAGAACCACCCTGCAGGTTGCGCGGCTGCTTCGGTTGCCTGCTCCCGAATTGGTCGAGAACCCGCTCGACGCCGCCAATGCCAGGATACGGCTGGGCAAGCCGATCAGTTCCAAACGCATCGGGGCGTTCAGGGCGCTCATCGTGCTGCTGGCCTGCTCGCTGAGCCTTCCGTTCATCTATGCGCTCTGGAGCGGCAAATTGTCCGCGCTCGGGATCGCCGTCTGGTCGCTCGGCGCGATCGTGGCCTTCCTGCTGATCCGATATCTCTACCGAACCAGCGCCTTCTGGATTGTCCACGACGGCGCCATCCAGTTTGAACGGCTGTCTTTGAAGGGCACGACCGAGACGGATAGATTCAGCGGCGACGAGGTCGAGCGCGTCGAGATCGCCAGCGGCGGCCGCAGGGGCAGCCATTACATCATCGCAATCCGGCTCCGCAACGGGAGGAAGGTCCGCAGTCCGGTGCTGGTCGGCAAGGAGCAGACCCGGGCCGTGCGTGCCGAGATCGTCCGGCGCCTCGGGCTGAATCCATCCGATATCGGATAGGCCTGCACGCCTGTTCCGCGCAGCATGCAGGTATGATCGTTGCATCGGGCGTGGTAGTGTACACGCCTGTTCGGACGCAATTTTCGAAAACTGTAGTTCCGTTTTCGATCATGCCGCGCCCGGCGAAATTGCGACAGGTGGTGCCGATGTTCGAGGGCTGGGATGCGGTCGTGTTGGCCCGGGCGCAGTTTGCTTTCACGATGTCGTTCCACATCATATTCCCCGCCTTCTCGATCGGGCTTGCGAGCTATCTCGCCGTGCTCGAGGCGCTGTGGCTGTGGACCGGCCGCGAAGTCTTCATCAACCTGTTCAACTACTGGCTCAAGATCTTCGCGGTCGCCTTCGGCATGGGCGTGGTGTCCGGTATCGTGATGTCCTACCAGTTCGGCACCAACTGGTCGGCGTTCTCCGACAAGGTCGGGCCGGTGATCGGCCCCTTGATGGCCTATGAGGTGCTGACAGCGTTCTTCCTCGAAGCCGGCTTCCTCGGCGTGATGCTGTTCGGGCTCAAGCGCGTCGGTCCAGGACTGCATTTCCTCGCAACGCTGATGGTGGCGATCGGCACGCTGATTTCGGCGTTCTGGATTCTCTCCGCCAATTCCTGGATGCAGACCCCGACCGGCCATGCGATCAACGCCGACGGGCAGTTCGTCGCCGCCGACTGGCTGAAGGTGATCTTCAATCCATCGTTCCCCTATCGCCTCGTCCATATGGTGCTGGCGGCATACCTGACCACCGCGCTGGTGGTCGGCGCGGTCGGCGCCTGGCATCTGCTGCGCGATCGCCATCTGGCGGGGGCGCGCGTGATGTTCTCGATGGCGATGTGGATGGCCACATTGGTGGCGCCGATCCAGATCTTTGCGGGCGATCAGCACGGGCTCAATACGCTGGAACACCAGCCCGTGAAGATCATGGCGATGGAAGGCCACTTCACTAGCCACAAGGACGGCGCGCCGCTGATCCTGTTCGGCCTGCCTAACCAGCAAGCCGCCCGGGTCGACTACGCGGTCGAGGTGCCGAAGCTCGGGTCCGTCATTCTCAAGCACTCGCCCAATGCGCCGATGGCTGGGCTCGACACGGTGCCGCGCGAAAACTGGCCGCCGGTCGCCATCACGTTCTGGTCGTTCCGCATCATGGTCGGCATGGGACTGTTGATGCTGGCGCTCGGCCTGTTCAGCCTGCTGATGCGCGTGCGCGGCACCCTGTATGATTCCAGGCTGCTACACCTGTTCGCGGTCGCGATGGCGCCCGCCGGCTTCGTCGCCGTGCTGGCGGGCTGGATCACCACGGAGGTCGGACGACAGCCGTTCACGGTGTACGGACTGTTGCGGACGGTTGACTCGGCCTCGCCGCTGGCCGCGCCCGCGGTCGCCTCCTCGCTGATCGCCTTCATCATCGTCTATTTCATCGTGTTCGCGGCCGGCGTGACCTATCTGCTGCGCCTGATGGCGGCGCCGCCGCATCCCGGCGAGCAAGGACCGTCGAAAGAGGCGCCGATCCGCACTGCCGGCATCACGCCCGCTACCCAGGGGACCGGCTCATGAGCATCGCGGCAGACCTCGCCATCCTCTGGGCCTTCATCATCGCCTTTGCCGTGTTCGTCTATGTCGTGATGGACGGCTTCGACCTCGGCCTCGGCATCCTGTTTCCGCTGTTCCCCGAGAAACGTGACCGCGACATCATCATGAACAGCGTCGCGCCGGTCTGGGACGGCAACGAGACCTGGCTCGTGCTCGGCGGCGGCGGGCTGATGGCCGCGTTTCCGCTGGCCTATGCCGTGCTGATGCCGGCGCTCTACACGCCCATGATCGCCATGCTGCTCGGCCTGGTGTTTCGCGGCGTCGCCTTTGAATTCCGCTGGCGCACGACCAGGGAACGCAACAAGTGGGACGTCGCCTTTTTCGGCGGCTCGCTGGTTGCGACGCTGGCGCAAGGCATTGCGCTCGGCGCCATCCTGCAGGGCGTGCATGTCGAGGGACGCCAGTATGCCGGCGGCTGGTGGGACTGGCTGACGCCGTTCAGCATCCTGACCGGAATATCGCTGGTGATCGGCTACGCGCTATTGGGTGCGACATGGCTCGTCATGAAGACGGAAGGTGAATTGCGCGACCGCGCCTATCATCTGAGCTGGATATTCCTGCTGGCGATGCTGGGCGCGATCGGCGCGGTCAGTCTCGCAACGCCATTCCTGAATGTGCAGTACACGCATCGCTGGTTCGCCTGGCCGAACATCCTGCTGACCGCGCCGGTGCCGGTCGCAGTGGCCGGCGTCACCGTGCTTTTGCTGCGCAGCCTCGCCAGGAAATATGACTATCAGCCGTTCTTCCTGACGCTGGCGCTGTTTGCGCTGTCCTATGCCGGGCTCGGTATCAGCATGTTTCCCTATATCGTGCCGCAGAGCATCACGATCTGGCAGGCGGCGGCGCCGGAGAACAGCCAGATATTCATGCTGTTCGGCGTCGCCGTGCTGATCCCGCTGATCCTGATCTATACCGCCTGGGCCTATTGGGTATTTCGCGGCAAGGTCAACCCTGAGGGCGGCTACCATTGACAGAGATCAAGCCGGGCCAGCGGCCGTTGAGCCACCGTTTGCTGTGGTTCGCAGCGCTTTGGCTCGGCGGCGTCGGTACGGTTGCGCTGCTCTCGTTCGTCCTCCGGCTGTGGATCGCGCCGAAATAAGGCGGCGGCTGATCCCATGAATATGGCGACTTACGAAAATTCAAGATATTTCAGTGGGATATAAGTCGCATTCGCCCTAAACTTGCCATCAAGCTGGGCCTGAGATTTGATGGTCCATATAATTTGGCCAACGCGGCCGCCAGGAGAATTCTGCGATGAAAAAATTTCGACACCTGATCTGGATGGCGATCGCCGCAGGCGGCCTGATCCTTTCGACCTCGCAGGGCCAGGCGCAGATGCGCCAGCCCGATGTCGGCGACCAGCCGGGCCTGCTCCCCGATGAATCAGTCGAACTCGAGCCGCAATACAGGAAGACGGCGGTGCTCTATCGCACCAATGAGGCGCCGGGCACCATCATCGTCGTCACCGCCGAGCGCCATCTCTATCTGGTGCAGGGCAACGGGCGCGCGCTGCGCTACGGCATCGGCGTCGGCCGCGAAGGCTTCCAGTGGCAGGGGCTCGTCAACATCACGCGCAAGGCGGAATGGCCGGACTGGGTGCCGCCGCCGGAAATGATCGCACGCCAGCCCTATCTGCCGCGCTTCATGGCCGGCGGTCCCGGCAATCCGCTCGGCGCCCGCGCGATGTATCTCGGCACCACCGTCTACCGCATCCACGGCACCAACCGGCCCGACACGATCGGCACCGCCGTCTCCTCCGGCTGCTTCCGCCTGGTCAACGCCGACGTTGCTGACCTCTATGAGCGCGTGCCTGTCGGCACCAAGGTGATCATCCGGCAAAAGCCCGAACTTTAATCCCGCCGCTGTCTCTTCAGATCTTCATTCCCTGGATATTGGTGAGTTAGAAAATGCTACGGACATTTCGAGGCGGCCTGCTCATCGGGCTGGCGGTCGCGGTCGCGGTTGCGGCTGCCGCGATCACCTATGAGCGCTACGACACCAAGACGCTGAAGCGTACCATCCGCCGCGGCGAGGTGCTGTGCGGCGTCAACAAGGGCCTGCCCGGCTTCTCGATGCCCGACGACAAGGGCGACTGGACCGGCTTCGACGTCGATTTCTGCCGCGCCGTGGCCGCCGCGATCTTCGACGATCCGAAGAAGGCGAAATTCATTCCGCTCGACGCCAGCGAGCGCTTCAAGGAATTGCAGAGCCGCAAGGTCGACATTCTCTCCCGCAATTCGACCTGGAGCATGTCGCGCGAGACCAACTACGATCTCTATTTCCCGGCGGTCGCCTATTATGACGGCCAGGGCTTCATGCTGCCGCGCTCGCGCAACATCGATTCCGCGCTCGACCTCAACAACAGCAAGGTCTGCGTGCAGGAGGGGACGACGACGGCGCTCAACCTTGCCGACCATTTCCGCGCCAACAACATGAAGTACACGGAAGTGAAGCTTCCCCGGCTGGAAGAAGTGCTCAAGGCCTATGAAGGCGGCAAGTGCGACACCTTCACCGCCGACGTCTCCCAGCTCTACGCGCTGCGCATGAACCTGATCCAGCCGAGCGACCACGTCATCCTGCCCGACGTCATCTCCAAGGAGCCGCTTGCGCCCGTGGTGCGCCAGCGCGACGACGACTGGATGATGATCGTGAAGTGGACGCTCTATGCCATGATCAACGCCGAGGAACTCGGCATCACCTCGAAGAACATCGACGAGGCGCTGAAGTCGAAGAAGCCCGACGTGATGCGGCTGGTGGGCACCGAGGGCAATTACGGCGAAGTGGTCGGACTGCCGAAGGACTGGGCCGCCCGCATCATCCGCCATGTCGGCAATTACGGCGAGATCTACGAGCGCAATGTCGGCGAAGGATCGAAGCTGAAGATCCCGCGCGGGCTGAATTCGCTGTGGAGCAACGGCGGGATCCAGTACGCGCCGCCGATACGGTAAGCAACGCAGTAGCCACACAAAGCTGTCGTCACCCGCGCAGGCGGGTGACCCAGTACGCCGCGGCCTCACCGCTTAAACACGAGCGTCTCTGGAATACTGGATCACCCGCCTTCGCGGGTGATGACGTCCGCGTGTGAGGCGCGCTTCGTGCGCCCTCCGCGCTCGCCTCAATAACTCTTCATCCGCGCCAGTTGATCGGCGTGATAGTTGCTGTCGCCGAACAGCTCCTGGCACACCCGCGCGCGCTTCATGAAGAAGCCGATGTCGAACTGGTCGGTCATGCCCATGCCGCCATGCATCTGCACGCCTTCCTGCACCGCCCGCGTCGTCGTGGTGCCGGCTCGGGCCTTGGCGACTGCGACCGCAGCGCCGGCGCCATCGAGATCGGCATCGAGCGCCTGCAGCGCCTTCAGCACGGCCGCGCGGGTGATCTCGATGTCGACATAGAGCTCGGCGGCGCGGTGCTGCAGCGCCTGGAATTCGCCGATCAGCTTGCCGAACTGCTTGCGCTCCTTGATATAGCTGACGGTGCGGCCGAACACCTCTTCACTCAGGCCGACCATTTCGGAGGCGACCGCGCCGCGGCCGACATTAAGGACGCCGTCGAGCAGTTTATAACCCTGGTCGACTTCGCCGAGCACCTGATCGGCATTGACCTCGACATGATCGAACTCGATGCGCGCGGCGTTATGCGCATCGACCATCACGGTACGTTCGACCGCGACGCCCTTTGCCTTGGCCTTGTCCTTGGGATCGACCAGGAACAGCGTCAGCCCGTTGCGTTCGCCGGGCGCGCCGCCGGTGCGTCCGGCGACGATCAGGAGATCGGCGGTGTGGCCGTCGACCACCAGCGCCTTGGCGCCGCTCAGCTTGAAGCCGTTGCCGGCACGGACCGCCTGCAGGCTGGTTTGCAGCGGGCGATGCTTGGTGCCTTCATCGACCGCGAGCGCGGCCAGCAGCGATCCGTCCGCGATCTTCGGCAGATGCGCCGATTTCTGCGCGTCGCTGCCGCCGCGCAGAAGCGCCGATGCTGCGAGCACCGCGGTCGACAGGAACGGCGACGGCATCAGGGTGCGGCCGATTTCCTCCATCACCACGCCGGCCTCGACATAGCCGAGCCCGCTGCCGCCAAGATTCTCCGGCACCAGCAGGCCGGAAAAGCCCATCTCGGCAAAGGCCTTCCAGAGCTCACGGGAAAACCCCGTTTGGTCCTTGCTGTCGCGCAAGCTGCGCAGGTGCGACACCGGCGCCTTGTCGCTGATAAGGCCGCGCGCGCTGTCGCGCAGCATGGATTGTTCTTCGGTGAGGACGAGTGCCATTGGATAATTCCAGGTTCAAAAGTAACGCGTTATTTTTGAGGCGTCATTCCGGGGCGCGTCGCAGACGCGAACCCGGAATCTCGAGGTTCCGGGTTCGACGCTTCGCGCCGCCCCGGAACGACGGAAAGAGAATCTCACGCCCCCGGCAGATCGAGGATGCGCTTGGCGACGATGCCGAGCATCACCTCCGACGTGCCGCCCTCGATCGAGTTGGCCTTGGTGCGCAGCCAGGCGCGCGGGCGCGCCCCGCCCCTGGAGCGCTCGCTTTCCCATTCCAGCGCATCGATGCCGCCGGCCGACATCAGGATTTCATGGCGGCGCTTGTTGAGTTCGGTGCCGTAATATTTCATCGCCGAGGAGAACGCCGGATGCGATTGCCCGGCCTTGGCCAGATCGACGGCGCGCTCGGCCACGGCCGCGAATGCGGCCTCGTCGACGTCGAACGTCGCGATCTGGCTGCGCAGCATGGCGTCGTCGAGCCGGCCTGAAGCATCGCTGCCGAGCGAGTCGGCGGCGACCTGCCCGAGCGGACGGCCGATGCCACGCTCTCCGGTGCCCGAGATCATCGCGCGCTCGTGCTGCAGCAGATATTTCGCAACATCCCAGCCGCGATTAACGGTGCCGACCAGATGCGATTTCGGCACGCGCACATTGTCGAAGAAGGTTTCGCAGAACGGCGAATAGCCGGATATCAGGAGAATCGGCCTGGTCGACACGCCCTTGGACGCCATGTCGAACAGGATGAAGCTGATGCCGTCATGTTTCTTCGCAGTGGGATCGGTGCGCACCAGACAGAAGATCCAGTCGGCGTAGTTCGCATAGGAGGTCCAGATCTTCTGGCCGGTGATGACATAGTCGTCGCCGTCGCTTTCGGCGCGGGTCTGCAGCGAGGCGAGGTCCGATCCGGCGTTCGGCTCGGAATAGCCCTGGCACCAGCGGATCAGGCCGGCGGCGATTTTCGGCAGGTGCTCCTTCTTCTGCGCCTCGTTGCCGTATTTCAGCAGCGCCGGTCCGAGCATCCAGATGCCGAAGCTCGACAGCGGCGCCCGCGCGCCGATCGCCGACATCTCCTCGCGCAGCACCTTGTGCTCGGCGCGATCGAGCCCGCCGCCGCCGTATTCCTTCGGCCAATCAGGCACGGTCCAGCCTTTGTCGCGCATCCGCTCGAACCAGAGGCGCTGCGGCTCGGACGAGAATTTTGCGTTGCGCCCGCCCCAATAGGTGTCGTTCTCCGAGGTCATCGGACGCCGCATCTCCGGCGGGCAATTCGCCTCCAGCCAGGCGCGGGTTTCATGGCGGAATGTTTCCAGATCGGACATTTCAAGCGTTTCCATGTGGGATGTTGCAGATGACCTTAGTCTCCGCGGTACGGATTTCAATAAGCGTCTGACGCCAGCCCTGCGGTGACGGCGGTGGTCATGTTGCGGAATCGGGTGTATGCGCAAGGCCGGAACGATTGAAAAACAAGAGGAAACGGGCATGCGGTTGAAGTTGCTTTCGCCTGGCGAAATGAACGCCGAACAAAAACAGACCTACGACGAGGCGATCGCGGGCAAGCGCGGCGCGCCGCCGGCGCCGATGATGGCCTGGCTCAACAGCCCCGACATGGCGCGGCATGCCACGCGGCTCGGCGAGCAGCTCCGCTTCAACACGATCTTCCCCGCAAAACTTTCCGAGATCGCGATCCTGGTCACCGCGCGGCACTGGACCTCGCATTACGAGTGGTTCGCGCACAGGCGCCTCGCGCTGAAGGGCGGCATGGACCCCAGGATCATCGAGGATATCAGGGATCGCCGCACGCCGACCTTCGACGATCCCAAGGGCCGGATGATCTACGATCTCGCCAAGTCGCTGCACGAGGGCAAAGGTGTCTCGCAGGGGCTCTATGATGAAGCCGTAAAGGTGCTGACCGAACGCGGCGTGGTCGAGGTCATCGGGCTCTGCGGCTATTACACGATGGTGTCGATGACGCTGAATACGTTCGAGTTCGGCTTGCCGGAGGGCGAAATTTCCGATCTTGCGTAACCAGCATCCGTTCCTACGTGTTCCGGACGCGGCGCAGCGCACCTTCCAAGCGGAGAAATCATGCCCCAGAATCCTCCCGTCATATCAGGCACCCGCATCGGGCATGTTCATCTCAAGGTCGCCGACCTCGAGCGCGCGCTCGGCTTCTATTGCGGTGTGCTCGGCTTTGAGGTGATGCAGCGGATGGGCTCCGGTGCTGCCTTCATTTCGGCCGGCGGCTACCATCACCATATCGGCCTCAACACCTGGGAAAGCAAAGGCGGCCATCCACCGCCGCCTGGCGCCACCGGGCTGTTTCACACCGCGATCGTCTATCCGACACGCGCCGCGCTGGCGGATGCGCTGCATCGCCTGATCGAGGCCGGCATCGAGCTCGACGGCGCCAGCGACCACGGCGTCAGCGAGGCGCTGTACTTGCGCGATCCCGACCAGAACGGCGTCGAACTGTATCGCGACCGGCCGAAGGAGGAATGGCCGCGCGCGGCGGATGGATCGCTCGCGATGTTCACGAAACGGCTGGATCTGGAGGATTTGCTGAGAGCGCGGGAGGCGTAATACACGTAGCCCGGATGCAGCGCAGCGCAATCCGGGATCGGCCTATCCGAACGCGAGATTCCCGGATTTCGCTGCGCTCCATCCGGGCTACGCCTTCTTGGTGTGGCGCCCCCGCACCATGATCAGCACCGCGGCCGTCAATTCCACCGCGATGCAGCCGTAAAACGGCAGTGAATAGCTGCCGGAGAGATCGCGCAGCAGGCCGACGACGCCTGGGCCGAACGCGTAGGTGATCTGATTGATCGCCGTGATGAGACTCACCAGTACGCCGAAGGAACGCGGATCGAACTCGCGCTGCACGATCAGCGCCGGCAGCGTGATCAGATTGCCGACGGAAAACCCGAACAGCGCGCAGGCTGCGATCAGGGCGTAATCATTGTGCACATTGATGATGATCAGCAGCGCGAACGCCTGGCTGACGAAGGAGAGCGAGGAAGCCAGCCGCTGGTTCATCCGGTCGATCACGAAGGAGAACAGCACCCGGCCGACCACCGCCATGGCGGTCAATAGCGCCACCGCGATTGCGGCCCGTTCACGGCTGATCACCGAATCCAGGAACGAGATCAGGTGCACGATGAAACCGACCTGCGCGAACAGCACCAGCGCGAACGCCGACGACACCGAGAGGAAGCCGATATCGCGAAACGCGCGCGCGCGGATTTGCGCCGGCGACGGCGCATCGGCGGCGTCGACCGCGCCGCTGCTGGCAAGAACCGGCGGCCGTCCGACGCACAGCAGGACCACCGGCACCATCAGCACGACCATCACCACAGCCGACACGGTCATCCCGCGGGAAAAGCCGAAATGGCCGATCGCCGCGAGCAGCAGCGGCGTGCCGACGATGCCGCCGAAACTCGCGCCGTTCAGCGCCAGGCTGATCGCCATGCCGCGCTTTTTGTCGAACCACAGACCGAGCGTATTCGTAATCATGCCGAGACTGGTTCCGGCCCAGCCGAAGGCGAGCAAGGCATTGGCAAGATAGAGCTGCCACGGCTCGCGCACCTGACCGATCGAGATCGCGGCCAGCGCCATCGTGCATGTGCCCGCGATCATGCAATTCCGGGGGCCGACTGCCTTGATGGCCTCGCTGATGAAGGCGACCAGCGCCGCACCGGACAAATAGAAGAAAGTCGTTCCCGCCGAGATCAGCGACGCCGGCCAGCCGTGCAGCCGCTGCAGTTCGGCGACATAGACGCTCTGGCCATAGAAGCCGAACCCCCAGCCGAACGTCGCCAGCATGAAGCAGACGACGACAATGCGCCAGCCGTCGTAGCGGAGCGAGGTTTCGTCGATTGGGGTGTAGTTGCGAGCGTCCAAGGGGTATCTCTTCCTGGCTGGTGCGTCATCGTTCGGCACATGTCGGCAACAGCAAACAGACCTGCAAGGGCGATCAATTCGACGGACGCCGAACTGTCAGCAGATGGCAGCTAGGCCGCCGGTTTCGACGGATCGTAGAAGAAGCGATAGCTACTGGCATTAGGCGCCGGGATCGGGAATTTCGTCAACCGCGCGCAATTTCGCCCGGCGCCTCGCGAACGACGCAAACGACAGCACGGCCAGCCCGAGCAGCACCGGCGGGAACACCACCATGTTGACCATCGACCAGCCGTAATGCGCCAGCAACTGGCCGGACGAGAACGATCCGATCGCCATCATTCCGAACACCAGGAAATCATTGAACGCCTGCACCTTGTTGCGCTCCTGCGGCCGGTGCGTCTCCAGCACCAGCGCGGACGCGCCGATGAAGGCGAAATTCCAGCCGACGCCGAGCACGATCAGCGTCGCCCAGAAATGCATCGCGGTGATGCCGGAAAGGCCGATGCCTGCCGCGGCAGCTTCCAGCACCAGGCCGAGCGCGACGATGGTGGGCGCGCCGAAGCGCGCGATCAGCGAGCCCGTGAAGAAACTCGGGCCGTACATCGCCACGATGTGCCACTGGATACCGAAATTGGAATCGCTGACGGTCAGCCCGCACATCTTCATGGCGAGCGGCGCGGAGGTCATGACGAGGTTCATCATCGGGTAAGCGATCACCCCGCACAGCGCCGCCGCGATGAAGCGCGGCTGCCGCGCGATCTCGAGCAGCGGCCGGCCGCCATGCAGGTCGGACGGCGCAGGCTTTGGCGCATCGACGCCCGCGAGCACCGCCATCGCAATGAGCGCGACGAAGGCCTGCACCACGAAACTGAACGCAAACAGATAGGGCGGCCAGATATCCATGGTCCACTGCACGAGCTGCGGACCGAGCACGCCGGCGAACACGCCGCCCGCCATCACCCAGGACAGCGCCTTGGGACGGAACGCGGCGCTGGCGCCGTCGGCGGCGGCAAAGCGATAGGACTGCGCGACCGCGCCATAGAGCCCGCCGAGGAACGTCGCCCCGCAGAACAGCCAGAAATGGGCGTAAAGTACGGCTAGAGCGGCGAGCACGCCGGTCAACATGCCGCAGAACGTACCGATGATGAAGGCGGTGCGGCGGCCATAGACGCGCGAGATCGCGCCGGTCGGCAGCGTGCCGGCGGCGAGCCCCAGCACATACATCGAGAGCGGCACGGTCGCGAGCGAGATGGACGGCGCCAGCGTGGCGCCGACGATCGAGCCGGTAGCGAAGATGACGGCCGAGTTGGCGCCGGTCAGCGCCTGCGCCGCGGCAAGCCGCAGCACATTGCCGCGCGCACGGGCGTCATTGGCGATCTCTTCGGTGGCAGTCCTATCCAGCATCGGCCTTCCCGCCCGGCAGGCTCCCGGCGGGATGCCTTGTCGATTCATTGCGCAGCACTATGGAGAGGCCGGGCGATGCGATCAACCGCCGCAAACGGGCGCGCGCCATGCGTCCGCGTCTGGTTGGATAGAACCGATGGCCTATGCCCTGGTTGCTCGCCCGAACACCAGAATCATGTTGTTGGCGGGCATCGGCACGGTTTCGATCAACGCAAGGCCCACGCCTGCGGCGAGTTTCTCGACATCGGCGATGTCGCGCACGCCCCACTCGGCGTCCTGCTCGCGCAGGCTGGTGTCGAATACCGCATTGCTCATCGCGGTATGCCTGCCGTCGCGCTTGAACGGGCCATAGAGGAACAGCCGCCCGTCGGCGCTGAGATAGCGGCCGGCGCCGGCGAACAGGCCCTCGGCAACGCGCCAGGGCGCGATGTGGATGACATTGGCGCAGAACACCGCCCGCAGTTCAGCGGGACCGCTGCCGTCATGCATCTGAGGACACCAGGCGGGATCGGAAAGATCGATCCGCAGCGGCGGCCGGATATTCGTCAGGCCGGTATACGCGCGCCACGCCTCGATGCTCCTGAGATGGTTCTCGTTGAGATCGCTCGGCCACCAGATGATACCGGGCGCATGCTTCGCAAAATGCACGACATGCTGTCCGGTGCCGCTGCCGACTTCCACGACATCGCCGGTTTTGCCGGCCAGAAATTTCTGCAGCACCGCCCAGATCGGCTCATGATTGCGATGAAACGCAGCCGCGTCCAGCCGCCCGTCGGGCTCGACCGGCCGGCCATCCTTGCCGAACTCCACCACGTACTCGGCCATCGCCGCCTCGCCTGAATTTCCTTGCGGGTTTCACAAACCCCGAAGACGCTACTTCAGTTCGCCGCAATAGATATCCTTCAGCACCTGCAGCAGGCGCAACGCGCGCGCATCAGCCACCCGATAATGCAGCGTCTGCGACGTCCGGCGGAACTCGACCAGCCCATCGGCGCGCAGTTTCGCGAGATGCTGCGATAAGGCCGACTGGCTCAGCTTCGCCACGTCGACGAGTTCGCCGACGGTCATCTCGCCGCGCACGGCGAGAAAGCACAGCACGAGCAGGCGCGTTTCATTGGCGAGCATTTTCAATAGTTGCGCGGCCTCGCCCGCCTGCTTCGCCAGCTTCTTCAACGCCGCCGCATCGCCGGCGCCGGGGACGAACTGCGTCTTTTTGGCTGCCGCTGCGGCTGCTCTCATGGCGTAAAATCCAGCTGTTTTCGGTATCCGCGAAGCACGGCCGGTACACTAGCGTCACATCATTGCTTTAGCATTGACTAAATTAGTGAATGTGGATACCGCTTCAAAAAAGCAAGAAATGATGCGGCGAAGCTGCCGCGGAGGGAAGAAAACGTGCGGCCTTATCCGTTACGCAGCAAAGCTGTTCTCTCTGATCTTGCCGGCGCCGACGCGCCTGTCGCGCGACGCAGCTTTCTCAAGCTGGGCGCGGCACTGACCGGCGGCCTCGCCCTTGGCAAAAATTCCGCCGTCGCTGAAGCATCGCAAGCATCGCCGCCCGCGGACGCGCCATGGTCGCAGTCGATGGGCGCGGGCGTGGTCGACCGGCCCTACGGGCGGCCGGCGGATAGCGAAGCCTCCGTGATCCGCCGCAACGTCCCCTGGCTCACTGCCAGCATGGAATCCTCGGTCAGCTTTTCGCCGCTGCAGGATTTGCACGGCATCGTCACGCCGAACGGGCTGTTCTTCGAGCGCCACCATGCGGGCCGTCCCGACGTCGATCCGGCGCAGCACAGGCTCATGATCCACGGGCTGGTGGAGCGGCCGCTGCTGCTGACCATGAAGGACATCCTGCGCTTCCCGCAGACCACGCGCATTCACTTCATCGAATGTCCGGCCAATGGCGGCATGAACTGGCGCGCCGCGCAGATGAATTCGCTGCAGTTCAGCCACGGCATGGTCAGTTGCGCCGAGTGGACCGGCGTGAGGCTGTCGACGCTGCTGGAAGAGACCGGGATCAAGAAGGAAGCGAAGTGGGCGATGGTCGAAGGCGCCGACGGCGCGCATATGAACCGCAGCCTGCCGCTCGACAAATGCCTCGACGATTGCCTCGTCGTGTATGCGCAGAACGGCGAGGCGCTGCGGCCCGAACAGGGCTATCCGCTGCGGCTCGTGGTGCCGGGCTGGGAAGGCAACGTCAACATCAAATGGCTGCGCCGGATCAAGCTCGGCGAGAAGCCGTGGCACACCCGCGAGGAAACCTCGAAATATACCGACCTGATGCCCGACGGCACCTCGCGCGGCTTCACCTGGCTGATGGACGCGAAATCCGTCGTCACCTTTCCTTGTCCCGAGAAGCCGCTCGACGGGCCCGGCCTCTATGAGATCAGAGGCCTGGCCTGGACCGGCAACGGCAAGGTGAAGCGCGTCGATGTCTCCGTCGACGGCGGCGTCACCTGGCAGGCCGCGCGGTTGCACGAACCGGTGCTGTCGAAAGCGCTGACCAAATTCACGCTGCCCTGGCGCTGGGACGGCCGCCCGGCGCTGGTCGCATCCCGCGTCATCGACGAGGCGGGTTACGTCCAGCCGACGATTACGCAACTGCGGGCGCAGCGCGGCTCGAACTCGGTCTACCACAACAATTCGATCCAGACCTGGCAGGTCAAGCCTGACGGAAGCGTCTTCAATGTTCAGCTCGCGTAAGATTGGCCCGCCGGTCCTCGCCCTGCTGCTCGCGGCGGGAAGCCTCGCGCACGCGGCCGAGCCCGGTTCGTTCGGTTACGGCACGGCGGCGACACAAGCACAGATTGCCGGATGGGACATCGACGTGCGCGGCGAGGACGGCGCGGGCCTGCCGCCGGGCAAGGGCACGGTCAACCGGGGCGCGGACGTCTACGCCGAGCAATGCGCGGCCTGCCATGGAACTTTCGGCGAAGGCGAAGGCCGTTTTCCCAAGCTGGTGGGGGGCGCCGGATCGCTCCGGGACGATCGTCCGGAGCCGACGGTCGGCAGCTACTGGCCGTTCGCCCCGACCCTCTGGGACTATATTAACCGCGCCATGCCGATGCCCGCGCCGCACACATTGTCAGCGGATGACGTTTATGCTTTGACCGCCTATATTCTGAACCTGAATGACCTCGTTCCCCCTGAATTCGTTGCGGATCGCAACAGTTTGCCGAAAGTGAAAATGCGTAACCGCGACAGCTTCATCTGGACCGATCCGCGGCCCGACACGGCGGCCAGGGCTTGCATGAATGGCTGCGCTGATACCGGCGATGTCAGGATGTCGTCGACGGCGGAGGGCAGGGACCTGACGCCACGCACCACCGGCCCGCTGGATACGATGCAACCCAAATAGAAATGACGGAAACGCCCGTGATCGATCCCTTCAAGACCATGCCCAAGAGGTTCGCGGCCTTCGCGCTGGCGCTGGCGATCGGCGCGTTGGTTTGCACCGGTGCGCAGGCGCAGTCGGCGGTGGACGAGGGCCGCAAGCTCGCCTTCGACCGCGGCAAGGGCAACTGCCTGACCTGCCACGTCATCAAGGGCGGTGACCTGCCCGGCACGATCGGGCCCGAACTGGTCGGCATCAAGAGCAAGTATCCCAAGCGCGAGGACCTTGTCGCCATCATCAACGACGAAACCGCGCGCAACCCGCTGACCGTGATGCCGCCGTTTGGCCGCAACCGGATCCTGACCGAAAAGGAAATCAACGCGGTGGTCGATTTCCTGCAGACCCTTTGACCGCGGCGCACGCCGCAGGAGATTTTCTTCAGATGAGCACCATGGACAACGATTTTTCGGCGACGCGGCGGCTGATCCTGAAAGGCGCCGGCGTGCTGACGCTGGTCGGGCTCGGCATCGTTCCGCTCGACCTCTCAAGCGCATTCGCAGCCGCCAACGACAAATATCCGGAAGAGGCGTTCAAGCAGAAGAGCGACGCCGACGTCATCAAGACGCTCTACGGCAAGACCGCCGAGCCTTCGGACAAGGTGAAGATGGATGCGCCCGAAATCGCCGAGAACGGCGCCGTGGTGCCGATCTCGGTCTCGACCACGCTTGCCGACGTCACCTCGATCGCGTTCCTCGTCAGCGAGAATCCGAACGTGCTGATCGCAAAATACAACATTCCCGCCGGCACCCTGCCGAGCGTCGCCAACCGCATCAAGATGGCCAAGACCAGCAACGTGACCGTGCTGGTGGAGGCCGGCGGCAAGCTCTACAGCGCCACCAAGGAAGTCAAGGTCACCGTCGGCGGCTGCGGCGGTTAGCGCATGATCCGGAAAAGTGGGCACCGGTTTTCCGGCAAGATCATGCGCCAAATAACAGGTTAAGGGAGAACCCACATGGCATCCACCATACGCGTGCGCGCCACTTCGAGCGGCGAGACCACCGAGGTGCAGGCGCTGATCCAGCACCCGATGGATTCCGGCTTCGTGAAGGATTCGAAAGGCGAACTGATTCCGCCGCACTTCATCCAGCAGCTCACCTTCGAGCATGACGGCAAGGCCGTCTTCACCGCCGACTGGGGCGGCGGCGTCTCCAAGGACCCCTACGTCAAGTTCGCCTTCAAGGGCGGCAAGAAGGGCGATGATCTCAAGATCAACTGGGTCGACAACAAGGGCGCAACCGACACCACCACGGCGAAGATCCAATGAGGCTGCGATCCGCGATCCATCTGGCCTCCGCGGCGCTGGCGCTCGCGGCGACGACGCTCGCGAGCGCGCTGCCCTCCGATGCCGCCGACAAGGTCGACCCCGTCGCCGACGCCAAGGCATTTCAGAAATTCTTCACCGACAAATTCCCGAAGGTGAAGTTCGAGGATTTCGTCAACGGTCCCTATTCGATGAACGAGGACCTGCACCGGCAGTGGCAGGAGAAGGAGCAGTTTCCGCCCTACGAGTTCGCGCTCGACATGGGCAAGGAAATGTTCTCCAGGCCGTTCAAGAACGGCAAGACCTATGCCGACTGCTTCCCGAACGGCGGCATCGGCGTCCGCCAGAACTATCCGTACTTCGACGAGAAGCAAGGCAAGGTCATCACGCTCGAACTGGCGCTGAACCAATGCCGCGAGGCCAATGGCGAACAGCCCTATTCCTACGTCAAGGACGAGATGGCGGCCTTGACCGCCTACATGGCCTTCACCTCGCGCGGCAAGCTGATGGACATCAAGATCCCGAACGATCCGCGCGCGCTCGACGCCTACGAGAAGGGCAAGGAATATTTCTACACCCGGCGCGGCCAGCTCAATTTCTCCTGCGCCACCTGCCATGTGCAGAGCCCGGGCGAACGCATCCGCGCCGAAATCCTGGCGCCGGCGCTCGGCATCCTCAACGCGATGCCGATCTACCGCTCGGAGTGGAGCGGCATGGGCACCACGAGCCGGCGCTTCACCAGTTGCAACAGCCAGATCCGCGCGGTGCCGCTGAGCCCGCAGGACGACGAATATCGCAACGTCGAATATTATTTGTCCTATGTCAGCAACGGGCTGCCGATTTCGGGCCCGGGAGCACGGCCATGAGGAACATGCTGCCGAAATCCGCATTGATGCTGGCGCTGTTCGCAGCCGGCGCCACGGCGGCGCTCGCCGCGGGCTCCGAGGATGAATTCAAGGCGGCCTACGCCGCGGCCGACGCCGCCAACAAGGAAGCCGGCAAGCTGCGCAACCAGTGGATCACCACGGCGAATACGCTGGCCGCGGCCAAGAAGGCGGCCGACGCCGGCGAGTTCGACAAGGCCACCGCGTCGGCGAGGGAAGCCGAGGCGCTGGCCAAGGCTTCGATCTTCCAGGCCACCAGCGAGAAGACTCGCTGGAGGGAATTGGAAGTTCGATAGAGCCGTTGGACGCGCGGAGACCTGCAATGACCATCCGCCGCCGCGATTTCCTGACGCTCGCGGGCGCTGCCGCCCTGACGGGCGGCCTGCCGCGGCTTGCGCGCGGCGCCGACAATGCGAGCGTCTACGATCTCGAGCGCTTCGGCAATGCGCGCATCCTGCACATCACCGATACCCACGCGCAGCTTCGGCCGGTATTCTTCCGCGAGCCAAGCGTCAATCTCGGCATCGGGCCGATGCAGGGCAATCCGCCGCATCTGGTCGGACGCGCCTTTCTCGATCGTTTCGGCATTCGGCCCGACAGCGCCGATGCCTATGCCTTTACCTGCCTCGAGTTCGAGAAAGCCGCCGGACGGTTCGGCAAGCTCGGCGGCTTTGCGCATCTGAAGACGCTGATCGACCGCCTGCGCAGCGAGGCCGGCAATGGACGCTCGCTGCTGCTCGATGGCGGCGACCTCTGGCAGGGCACCGGGCTTGCCAACACCCTGCAGGGTGCCGACATGGTCGAGGCCGCGAACCTGCTCGGCATCGAGGGGATGACCGGCCATTGGGAATTCACCTATGGCGAAAAGGTGCTGCGCGCCAACCTCGAGCGCTTCAAGGGCGAATTCCTGGCGCAGAACGTCTTCCTTACCGAGGAAGCCGCCTTCAACGACGCCAAGGCGTTCGATCCGGCCTCGGGGCGCGTGTTCAAGCCGTCCGTCATCAAGGAGATCGGCGGGTACCGCATCGCGGTGATCGGACAGGCGTTCCCTTACGTGCCGATCGCGCATCCGAAGCGTTTCACGCCGGACTGGAAGTTCGGCATCCGGGATGAGGAACTGCAGAAGCTCGTCGATGCCCATCGCAGTAGCGACAAGGTCGACGCCGTCATCCTGCTCTCGCATAACGGCATGGACGTCGACCTCAAGCTCGCCAGCCGCGTCACCGGCATCGACGTCATCCTCGGCGGCCACACCCATGACGCGGTGCCGCAGCCGATCGCAGTAACCAATGCAGGCGGCGTCACCCTCGTCACCAATGCCGGCTCGAACGGCAAGTTTCTGGCCGTGCTCGATCTCGAGATCGGCAAGGGCAAGGTTGGCAATGTCCGCTACCGCCTGCTGCCGGTGTTCTCGGAATTGCTGAAGCCCGATCCGGCGATGCAGGCACTGATCGACAAGATCCGAGAGCCGCAGGCGGCCACGCTCGGCGAGAAGGTCGGCGTCGCCGACCGCCTGCTCTATCGCCGCGGCAATTTCAGCGGCAGCATGGACCAGTTGATCTGCGACGCGCTGCTCGGCGAATTGAACGCCGAGATCGCCCTGTCGCCGGGCTTCCGCTGGGGCACCACCGCGCTGGCGGGACAGCCGCTGACGGCGGAGGACGTGCTGGCGCAGACCGCGGTCAGCTATCCCGAGACCTATGTCCAGACCATGACCGGCGGCCAGATCAAGGACGTGCTCGAAGACATCTGCGACAATCTCTTCAATGCCGATCCCTATTACCAGCAGGGCGGCGACATGGTGCGCGTCGGCGGCCTGCACTACGCCTGCACGCCGGCCGAGTCCGTCGGCAAGCGGATCTCCGACCTGAAGCTCGCGAACGGGCACGCGCTGCAGGCCGGCAAGCGCTACGAGGTGGCCGGCTGGGCCTCGGTCAACGAGCAGAGCGGCGCGCCGATCTGGGACGTCGTCACCAGCTATTTGAGGTCGGGCAAGCCGCCCAACCGGGCAGCCCCGGGCGTCACGCTGAAAGGCGTCGAAGGCAATCCGGGCATTGCGGGGCAGCTATGATGGATTGGTCGGCCATCGCTCGCGCGGCTGTCACTGCGCTCCTGATCGCGGCCGCCGCGCCTGCCGCCCATGCCCAGCAGGCGCCGCTGCAGGACAAGCCGTTTGCCGAGCACAAGGTCGTGCTGCAGCTCTCCGACAACGACCCGCGCAAGCAGGGCCTCGTGCTCAGCGTCGCCAGCAATCTGATGAAATTCTACGATCCGGACAAGGTCGCGATCGAGATCGTGGCGTTCGGCCCCGGCATCGACCTTCTGCGCCCGGAAAACGCCAACCGCAAGATGGTCGAAAGCCTGGTGGCGCAGGGCGCGCGCTTCGACATCTGCCTCAATACCGTCGACACGCTCGAACGCGAAAGCGGCAGGCGGCCGGAGTTCATCGCCGCGGCGACCCCGGTGCAGGTCGGCGTCGCGCAAATACTTTTTCTGACGGAGAACGGGTATACGTTGGTAAGACCGTAGTTGTTTGTTTCGTTGTTGCGTACGCAGCGTCGCTGCTTATTTTGGAGATTATGTAATGTTTTATCGTTTCACGGCCATCACCTTCCTGTTTCTCGCTTTCGCATCCAGCGCCCTCGCCGCTGACGTCAAGGCCCATCGCGTCGCGATCCAGGTCAACCAGAACGATCCGCAGGTGATGAATCTGGCGCTGAACAACGCCAGCAACGTCATCGAATATTACCGCGCCAAGAAGGAAGACGTGGATGTCGACATCGTGGCTTACGGCCCGGGCCTGCACATGCTGCGCGCCGACAGTTCCCCGGTGAAGGATCGCCTGAAGCGGCTGAAGGAGATGGCTTTTCCCGGCAAGGTGCAGTTTTCCGCCTGCAACAACACCAAGCAGAACATGGAAAAGGCCGAGGCACGCGAGATCACGATTGTGCCGGACGCCACCATCGTGCCGTCAGGCGTGGTACAATTGATGGAATTGCAGGAGCAGGGCTGGAGCTACATCCGTCCCTGAAAATTCAAGCGGGACTTCAGCCATGATCTTTCGCCAACTGTTCGACAGCGTCTCCGGCACCTACAGCTATTTGCTGGCCAGCCGTGCCGGCGGCGAAGCGCTGATCCTCGATCCCGTGCTGGAGAAGGCAGACCGCTATTGCCAGCTCCTGCGCGAGCTCGATCTGCGGCTGGTCAAGGCGGTCGACACCCATCTGCACGCCGATCATGTCACCGGCCTCGGCGAGCTGCGCGATCGCACCCAGTGCATCACCATCATGGGCGAGCAGAGCAAGGCCGACGTGGTTTCGATGCGGGTCTCCGACGGCGACAAGGTGACGGTCGAGGGCGTCAGCCTCGACGTCATGTACACGCCGGGCCACACCGACGATTCCTATTCCTACCTGATGGGCGATCGCGTCTTCACCGGCGACACGCTGCTGATCCGCGGCACTGGCCGCACCGACTTCCAGAACGGCTCGTCGCGCGCCCAGTATGAGTCGATCTTCAACCGGCTATTGAAGCTGCCGGAAGAAACGCTGGTCTTCCCCGCCCACGACTACAAGGGCGACACCGTTTCCACCATCGGCGAGGAGAAGCGCTACAATCCGCGGCTGCAGGTGCGCAATGTCGATGAATATATCGAGCTGATGGCGAACCTGAAGCTGCCCAATCCGAAGATGATGGATGTGGCCGTGCCGGCCAACATGCATGTCGGCCTGCATCAGGAAGACCTTGCCAAACAGGGCCTCGCGCTCACCGCGCGCGACGCCATCAACAGCCTCGGCCGGCCCGATATCCTGCTGGTCGATCTGCGCGAGGCCGGCGAGCGCGCCAAGCACGGCACCATCTCGGGCGCGCTGCATGCGCCCTATCCCGGCATCGCCGAGAGCCTCAAGCCCGGCGGCATGCTGCGCGAAGTCGCCGCCGCCACCGGCCGCCGCGTGGTGTTCTTCTGCGCGTTCGGCGAGCGCTCGGCGATGGCGGTGGCCGCCGCGAAGAACGCGGGACTCGCCAACACCGCGCATATCGAGGGCGGCATCGATGCGTGGAAGAAGGTCGGCGGGCCGGTGGTGCGGGAGTCAAAATGATGACGTCGTCCCTGCGAACGCAGGGACCCATACGCTGTGGCGCCGATGATTGAGCACAATGGCTAACGCCTTACCTTAATTATAACGCCCTGTGGTTATGGGTCCCTGCGTTCGCAGGGACGACACGGTATTTGCAGCCCTACCGCCCCACCCGCTTCAACTCCGCCGTCAGCGCGTCGAGTGCGTCCGCCAGCATCACGCCGCCGCACTCGGTCATGCGCTCCGGGATCACGATCCGCTTTTCCCGCGGATAGAAGTGCTCCAGCGCCGGGTGCAGCAGGAACGCCTGGCCGTCGTCCCTTGCGAAGTCGCCGGCCTGCGCCACCACGATGAAGTCCGGCCGCAGATTCACGATCGCCTCCAGCGAGGCAAATCCGCCGAAGGCAAAACCGAGATCGCCGGCCGCGCTGCGCAGGCCGGTTTCGCCGAGCAGGGAGCCGACAAAACTGTCGCTGCCCGCCACCCAGCCGCGCCGCGACAGCGGCAGCACCCGAAAATGCCGTTCGGCGACCGCCGCGCGGGCGCGCGCCAGCGCGGCATCGAGCCGCGCGATCTCCTGTCGAGCCCGGTCGGGATGTCCGATGATGTCACCGGCCTCGCGGATCTGCTGCCGCGCCTCGTCGAGGGTGCGCGGCACAGCGAGCTCGGCAAGGCGCAGCCCGTTGGCCTTCAGCAGCTCGCGCGTCGCGCGCTTGTCGAAGGCGCTGGCGACGACGATGTCGGGCCTTATCAGGAGCACATCCTCGGCACCGCCGGAGAGAAGCGGGTAGCGCGAGATGTCGGTCGCAGCCGGGCCCTGCCAGCCGTCGCGCGAGAACTTGCTCAATCCGAGAATCTGCTCGGGGTCCGCCAGCTTCAGCACCAACTGGTCGGTGCAGACATTCATCGACACCAGGCGCGGCAGATTGGCTGCAGACACGGTGGCACCCGCCGGCACGAGCGCAATCATCGCAGCGAACAATGCGAGCCGGCGCATCATATGTCGGCCCAGGGCACGATCACGGCTTCGCGCCGATATTCGGCGCGATAGGCGCTGACCCGGAACACATCCGCCATCACCTGTTCGGACAGCGCCTCGGCCGGCGTGCCCTGCGATACCAGGCGTCCCTCGCGCAGCACCAGCACATGGTCGGCGAACCGCGCGGCGAGGCCGAGGTCGTGCGTCACCACGATGACCAGCACGCCCTTGTCGGCGGTCGCGCGCAAATTCTGCATGACGTCGATCTGGTGCCGCGGATCGAGCGAGGCGGTCGGCTCATCCGCCAGGATCACCGGCGCTTCAACCGCCAATGCGCGCGCCAGCGCGACGCGGCTGCGCTCGCCGCCGGACAGTTCCGTGACGCGGCGATCGCCGAATTCCGTTACGTCGACCGCCTGCATCGCGCGCAATACCGCGTCCGCATCCTGCGGGGACAGCCGCGCCGGATCGGTCGCGCCATGCGGGTAACGGCCGAGCGCCACGATATCACGCGCCGGCAGCGGCCAGTGTACCACGTGCCCCTGCGGGAGGTAGCCGAAGCGTTTTGCGCGCTCGCGCAGCGGCAGCGATGACAGCCGCTCGCCGCCGATCTCGATCTCGCCGTCGGACGGAATCAATCCCGCCAGCGATCGCAACAGCGTGGTCTTGCCGGCGCCGTTCGGCCCGACCAGCGCCACCAGATGCCCCGCCGCCAGCGCGAGCGAGATGTCTTTCAGCACGACCCGCCCGGCAAGCCGCGCACAAAGCCGTTTCGCCGTCAGCAACCCGCGCTCGCTCATGCGACGCCTCCACCGAGCGCGCGGCGTTCGCGCATGATCAGATAGAGGAAGAACGGCACGCCGATGATCGAGGTCAGCACGCCGACCTTGATGTCCGACGTCGAGGGAATGATACGCACCGCGATATCGGCCATCAGCAACAGCGCGGAGCCGGCGAGCGCACTCGGCACCAGCAGCCGCCCCGGGTCGTGACCGACCACCGGCCGCATCAGATGCGGCGCGACCAGGCCGATGAAGCCGATCGTGCCGGTGACCGCGACCGCGCCGCCGACGCCGAGGGCTACGCCCGAGATGACGAACAGCCGCAGGCGGCCGACATCGATCCCGAGGCTTTGCGCGGTTTCCTCGCCGAGGCTGAGCGCGCGAAAGGCATGGCGCTGGCTGAGCAGCATGGCCGCGCCGGCGATGATGAAGGGAAACGCCAGCATCACATGCTGGAAGCTGCGGTCCTCCAGCGAGCCGAGCAGCCAGAACGCGATCTCCAGCACCAGAAATGGATTGGCGGCAAGGTTCATCACCAGCGCGGTGGCCGCGCCGGCGAAGCTCGATATCGCAAGCCCCGACAGGATGAGAATCAGCAGCCCCGCATTGCGCCCGGCAATCGAGAGCAGCACGAACACCGAACCGAACGCGGCGATGATCGCCGCGACCGGCAACGCCCAGGAGCGCACATCGGCGAGCCCCAGCGCGATCACCAGCACGGCGCCGAACGCGGCGGATTGCGGCGCACCGAACAGTTCGGGGGACGCCAGCGGATTGCGCAGCAGGCCCTGCAGCGCGGCGCCCGACAGGCCGAGAATGCCGCCGATCGCCATCGCCAGCAGCGTCCGCGGCAGGCGGATTTCCCGCACGATCACCTGCGACACCTCGCTGCCGCCGCCGAACAGCGCTTCGGTTACGGCAAGCGGCGACAGCCGCACCGGCCCGATGCCGAGCGAAACCAGCATCAGCAGCACCACGAGCGCGCAAAGCGCCGTGATCGCGCCGATCCGCCGGCGCGCCGCGTCCGCGTTGGTCAGGGTTACGGCTTCAACACTCATCGGTCGTCCTAAAGCAGGTTTGCGCGCACCGGTACAGGCGCCCGGGCAGGCCTGTCCATGCGGCAAAAATAGCGCACTCGTCCAGTGAGGATCGCGCGCCGCTGCGGGGCGGATTGACTCGGCATTTGACAAACTTCTACCATGATTTCCGACGGTTCCCGCTTGGGGATCAAAAGGGAATGCGGTGCGGGGAAAATCCCCAATTCCGCGGCTGCCCCCGCAACTGTAAGCGGCGAATCCTTTGTCATAGGCCACTGGGCATCTCGGTCCTGGGAAGGCGACAGGGGGTAACGACCCGCGAGCCAGGAGACCTGCCGTCAGCCGTGGTCACACGCGAAGATGTCGGTCGGGGAGTACAGGCATTAGCTTCACCTAAGCTGCTCCAGCACATGGTGAGACTTGGTTCGCTGTGACGTGCCACTGACGTCATACCGAGGTCCAAGTCCATGTCTTCCACCAATGCCACGCGACTGCGCCGCATCTCGCTTGCTTCCAGTTTCCTGGTGCCGATCGTGTCGCTCGGCGTTTCCGCCGCGCAGGCCCAGCAGGCGCAATCCGAGCCGTTGCCGCCGATCGAGATCACCTCGCCCACCGACCCGAACCGGACCCGCGCAAAGCCAGTCTACGATGAAGCATCGACGTCGCGCCGCGTCGTGCCGGCGGCCGCGCCGTCGACCGGCACGCGGCCCGCAGCCGGGGCCGGCTCCGACGCCGCATCGCAAAGTGCGTCGCAGGGCGCGGGCGGCAGCGGCGGCCAGCAGTTCTCCGGCATCGTCGGAACGTCGTCGACGGTGATCACCGCGGATACAATCGCGCATTCGCCGGCGCAGACCCTGCCGGAGATCATCGCGCAGGCGCCGGGCGTTCAGTTGCAGTCGTTCTATGGCGGCGTCAACGGCGCCAAGACGTCGGTCGATATCCGCGGCTTCGGCGCATTCGCCACCGCCAATACCCTGATCCTCATCAACGGCCGCCGGCTGAACGATATCGACATGGCCGGCGTCGATCTCTCGACCATTCCGCTCATCTCGATCGAGCGGATCGAAATCACCCGCGGCAACAGCGGCGCGGTACTCTACGGCGATAACGCGGTCGGCGGCGTCGTCAACATCGTCCTGAAGAACGGCGTCGGCGGCCCGCCCCTTGCCGGGCGCGTCGAGGCCGGTGTCGGCTCCTTCAACCAGCGCCTGGGCAATCTATCCGTGGCGGGGAATTCGGGGCCGTGGTCGACATCATTCTACGGCAATGCCATCAAGTCCGACGGCTACCGCGAAAACAACGCGCTCGATCAGCGCAGCGGGGTCGGCAATCTCAACTACACCACACCCGACCTCAAGGCGTTCCTGACGGTGACCGGCGACGACCAGAAGCTGGGATTCCCCGGCGGGCGCCTGGTCGATCCCTCGATCGGCCTCAACGAACTCGTCACGAACCGCAGGGGAGCCGCCACGCCGTTCGATTACGGCAACCAGCAGGGCGCCAGCGCCACGGCCGGCTTCACCAAGACGCTGTGGAACGGCGCGGAACTCATCGTCGATGGTGGGGTGCGCAAGAAGGACACGCAAAGCGGCTTCTTCGGATCGGGAGTGTTTGCTTCGCCGCTTCCGAGCTTCTCCTCCACCTACAACGACGCATCCTTGCAGACCTGGTCGATCACGCCGCGACTGAGCGTCAAGAACGTGATGTTCGGGATGCCCTCGCAAATCCTGACCGGCATCGATTACTATGATGCGACATTCAACCAGGAACGCGGCGCGTTCCAGGGCCTTCCGCCGACCCACACCTATAATCTGTCGCAGCAGTCGGTCGCCGGCTACTGGCAGCAGACCCTCGGCCTGTGGCCGACGACTGATTTTTCCTATGGCGCCCGGGTTCAGAACACCAGCCTCGGTGCCCACGATCGGTACGACGGCAGCGCGCCGGGTTGCGCCCTGTACTTCAATTGCGGCGCCGAAGCCTCCCCATTGGACAGCAACGAAACCCAGTACGCCCTGCATGCCGGCCTGGAGCATCGCTTCAACAACGTGTTTTCGGTATTCGGCCGCGCCGCACGGGCGTTCCGCACTCCGACCGTCGACGAACGCGTCGCCTCCGGCCCGGCATTCGGACCGCCACCTTTCTTCACGCCGATCCCCGGCGATTTCGCGCTGAAGACCCAGACTTCGCACGACATCGAGGGCGGCTTCCGCATCAAGAGCGGCGGCTTCCAGATGCAGACCAGCGTCTACGCCATGGACCTCGAGAACGAGATCCATTTCAATCCGGTGCTGTTCTACAACGTCAACCTCGATCCCACCCGCCGCTACGGTTCGGAGACCAGCGCCTCGCTGCGCGTCAGCGACACGCTGACACTGCGCAGCGGCGTGGCCTACACCCGCGCCGTGTTCCGCGAGGGGGCGTTCACCGGCAACGACGTGCCGCTGGTGTCGCGCTACACCGCGAGCGGCGGCGTGACCTGGAACATCTGGCAGAACTATCTGGTGTTCGACGCCACTGTGCGCGCCTGGAGCGAGCGGTTCATGGACAACGACCAAGCCAACATCCAGCGCCGCATTCCGGCGGATGCCACGGTCGATCTGAAACTGAGCGGCGCCTACGACCGCTTCTTCTGGTCGGTCGGCGTGATCAATCTGTTCAACGCGCTCTACTACGACTATGCGATCGCCAGCACCTTCACGCCCGGCCGTTTCTCGGCCTATCCGCTGCCGGGCCGCACCTTCGTGGTGAAGGCCGGAGCTACGTTCTGATCGAAATCACCGGTCCGGCCACCTGCCGGACCGGCTTGTCCTGAGCCGACGAGACGGTATTCTCCTGTACATATTGCCGGGAGAGTTTTTTCATGTCCATGCCGCGGGCGGCCATCAGTGCCGCCGCCACCGAACTTCTGCAGCGGGAAATATCCAATCCCGAGACGCAGTGGAGCCTCGGCACCTTCGGCGCCATCGGCGAGTTCTCACGCGATCCTGGCGAGCCGGTACGCCTCGTCTGCTCGACCGAGGCCTTGTCGGCCACGACGCCGCGCGGCGCCCTCGTCCTGAAGCCGCATGCCTCTGTCCGCGCCTTCGCGTCGGAAGGCCTGACCAAAACAGGATGGAATCAAAGGATCGCGCTTTGCCTGCCGAAACGGGATTGCGCCATGAACGGCCGCGTTGCGTTGACGGAGATCGGTCCCGATCGCGACGCGCCGCGGCAGGAGGATCGCGACTCCGTGCTGTTCGATCTTGGGTTCGGCGCGCTGCAGGCCGACTTCTGTATCCGGACCGGCGATCCGGATCTCGCCAGGCAGTTGCGCGCACAAACCGGCCGCGACGTCTTCGAAGCCGGCAATCCCGCCATGGGCATCATCCTCGAGGCCAATCCGCATCGTGTCTTCATGGGCCAGCTTGGCCGCGTCGAGGTCTACCAGCCGATCCCGCCGCCGTCGGGCAAGAGCCCGGAGGGCCCGCACACACATGTGCTGCCGAGGCTCTTGAGAAGCCGCCGGACCCATCCCGCCACGGAGCCGGTGCCCCAAGACCTGATCCCCTGCGCGCATCTGTATCCTCCGCATCCGGCGCGCGACGGACTGGGCGAGGCAAGGCCGTTCGACGCCGCACATCATCACGCGTTTCAGGCGATGCTGGCCGCATGCGGCGATCCCGAAACCCTGGCGATCAAGCGCCGCGCGACCGATGCGGTGCTTGCCGGCGAACCGCCTGCAACGATCGCCTCCAGCCGTCACGGCCGCATCAGCATCCGCATCGCCTTGCGGCAGTTGAAATCGCAGGGATATGCATCGACGGCGCTGGAGGCCTGGCTTGCCGATTTCGATCCGGGCGGCCCGGACGAGCCCGATGATTCAACGGAACTGCACGGGCATGATTGATTTGGAAAGAATGCGAGCTGTTTTCGATCAAAAATAACGCTTCACGCCATCAGGTCTCGTGATAAATGAAGCCGCAAAATCGCTCGACACGCGACACCGCAAGGAATGTCGAAGACGGCGCCATCCCCGAGCAGGGCCGGCAGCTTCAGCGGTAAAAACAACAAAGCAAACAGAGACTGACTTGAAATGACGAACGAAGACGAAGTTCGCTCCGCCAAGGCCGCAAGGGCCGCCGAGGAGGCCAAATCAGCGATGGCCGAGCGGGAAGCCGCCGCGAAAGCAACCCTCGACAACATGGCGAGGCTGAAGGCGTTGCGGCTCGCGCGCGAAGCAGCCGCGCCGCCGCGCGCACCGGCAGCGAAGAAGGCCCGCGCCGCCGGCAAGCCGAGGAAGTCTGCAGAGAAGACCCCGGCGCTGTCGGACTGGCTGGCGAGCCAGCAGAACGGCGGACGTCGCATCTGATCCTTTTCGGAGGCAGATGCGGCGGAACGTCACGCCGGCCCCGGCCAATCGATCATCGATCGCGTCTTGTTCTCGGCGTCGTAGACCTGCACCTGAAGCATCTGAAATTTGTTCTTCAGGGCCATGCCGGCCTCTTCGGCGGCCTCGACGGTCTCATAATGCGTCTTGAAATGACCATCGACCACCAGTGAATAGCCGGTGGTCGGCGCCTTGTCGGCGCGGATGGACTTGCGCGGCTGCGGCTCGTCCACCACAGGGCGGGGCTTCTTCATACTGGCTCCGTATGTGAACGCCCTTCGGGCTGAACGCCGCAAAAAGGGCAGGAAGAATCTTTTGACCGGCGGTAGGATGCACCCAAGCGCGGCCAGATTGCGATCATGCCGATACAACGAGTCGGCGCGGCGCGCAAACGCCGATTGCTCATCCGAAAAGGCATCCCATGGGCGGAACGGGCAGAAAGACTGAGCCTCCGAAACAGCCGGAGGATAAATCGAAGAAGCCGAAGCCGGCTCCGGTCGAGGACGATGATTACGAGGACGGCGACATCGCCACGCCGAAGCGCGACCGCTCGGGAAATGACGATGAGCCGTTGTAGCGGCAGGATGTACGACAGCCCTGCCCTGCGCCGGGGCAGCCATGCAGCGGCATTCATGGACAAATAACGGTCTGCCTATATTTTCAGCCCTCGCCCGGCCGGGCCGTTATTTACGGGAATTTGAGCTGACATGGTCGATATTCTGGCCGCACCGCAACAAGCCAAGGCGGACACGGCGCTGCGCACGCTGGCGGGGATTTCGGTCGCCCATTGGGTCAGCCATTTCCATCTGTTCGTGCTGCCGATGCTGTTTCCGTTCCTGAAAGAACGGCTCGGTGTCGGCTATATCGAGCTCGGTTTTGCGCTCACCGTGTTCGGCATCGTCTCCGGCCTGACGCAGGCGCCGATCGGCTATCTCGCCGACCACATCGGCGCGCGGAAGGTGCTGCTGGTCGGGCTCACCGTCGGTGGCCTCGCGCTGATCCTGCTGGGGCTGAATCTCAGCTACGTCTCGCTGATCGCCTGCGCCGCGTTGCTCGGCCTTGCCAACAGCGTCTATCATCCGTGCGATTACGCGATCCTGTCGACGCATATGGATGAAGCGCGGATGGGCCGCGCGTTCTCGATCCATACCTTTGCCGGCTTTCTCGGCGGCGCGGTGGCGCCCGCGATCATGGCCACGCTGGTCGCGACAGCCGGCGGACCGGGCGCGCTGATCGTGGCCGGCGCGGTCGGGCCCGCCGTGGCGCTGCTGTTGATGGCCATGAGAATTCCGGACGCGAGTTCGGCCGATCGCAAGAGCGGCGACGCGGAGGCGCAGCAACAGGGCATCCTGACGCCGGCCATCATCATGCTGACGATCTTCTTCATGCTGCTCGGCCTGTCCAATGCCGGGATCAGCAATTTCGGCGTGGTGGCGCTGATGAGCGGCTATGGCGTGACGTTTCAGGCCGCCAATATCGCGCTGACCGCCTTTCTCGGCGCCGGCGCGGCCGGCGTGCTCGCCGGCGGCTATCTCGCCGACCGCACCAGGCGCCACGGCAATGTCGCCGCCGCCTGCTTCGGCATCAACGCCGTCATCATCACGATCATTGCGACGTTCAACCTGCCGGCGGTGGTGCTGACCGCCGCGATGGGGCTGGCGGGATTCCTCGGCGGCGTGATCGCGCCCTCGCGGGACATGCTGGTCCGCAGCGCCGCCCCTCCGGGCGCCGCGGGCCGCGCTTTCGGCATCGTCTCCACCGGCTTCAATTTCAGCGGCATTCTCAGCCCGTTGCTGTTCGGCTGGATCATGGACCAGCATCTGCCGCATTGGGTATTCGGCGCCTCCGTCGCCTTCATGGTGCTGACGGTCCTGCTGGCGCTGGTGACGGACCGCAAGGCGGAACCCGCCAAGGCATAAACGGATTTCTGAGCCCCATCCCCGGCGGTTGACAGCCGCCGTTGGCGTTCGATCATGCGCCAACAAAACACAACCGGGATGGAAGCCATGACCTCGACCCCCGACCTCGTAATCCGCGGCGGTACCATTGCCGATGGCAAGGGCGGTGACCTCTTCGAAGCAGACGTTGCCATCACCGGCGGCCGCATCAGCGAAGTCGGCAAGGTGGCCGGCAAAGGCAAGGAAGAGATCGACGCCAAGGGAAAACTGGTCGCGCCAGGCTTCGTCGACGTTCATACCCATTACGACGGCCAGGTCACCTGGAGCCAGGACATCACGCCGTCCTCGCAGAACGGCGTCACCACAGCGATCATGGGCAATTGCGGCGTCGGCTTCGCGCCGTGCCGTCCGGAGGACCATTTCCGGCTGATCCAGTTGATGGAAGGCGTCGAGGACATCCCGGAGCCGGTGCTGAGTGCCGGCATTCCCTGGGCCTGGGAAAGCTTCCCGGATTACATGGACTGGCTGTCGAAGCGCAGCTTCGACATGGATATCGGTGCGCAACTGCCGCATGCGGCGCTGCGCGTCTATGTGATGGGCGAACGCGGCGCGCGACGCGATCCCGCAACGGCTGAGGACAACAGGGCGATGGCAGCGCTCGCCGGAGATGCCGTGCGATCGGGCGCGCTGGGCTTCTCGACATCGCGCACCCTCAATCACCGCACCTCGACCGGCGACTACACGCCGACCCTGAAGGCGGGCGAAGACGAATTGACCGCAATCGCCAGCGCGATGCACGGCGTCGGCCGCAGTGTCCTGCAATTCGTGCTCGACCAGAGCACCGTCCACGAAGACCTGCCGATGATGCTGCGGGTTGCGGAAAATACCCGGTGCCCGATCTCGTTTTCCGTCGCGCAGGCCGACAAGGCGCCGCGACGCTGGCGGCAGACGATGGACACCATCAACGAAGCCGCCGCCCGCGGCCTCTCGATCACGACCCAGATCGCCGCGCGTCCCGTCGGGCTGCTGCTCGGGCTGGAACTGTCGCGCAATCCGTTCCAGACCCATCCGAGCTATCGCGCGATCGCCGGGCTGCCGCTGGCCGAGCGGCTGACGCAGTTGCGCCGGCCGGAGGTGCGCGCGGCCATCCTGGCCGAGACCGCGACCGCAACCGACGACCCGCTGTTCTTCCGGCCGAACTACGACAAGATGTATCTGCTCGGTAATCCCCCGGACTACGAACAGCGGCCGGAAAACGCACTCGGCCCGCAGGCACGCCGCCAGGGCCGGCAGCCGGAAGAGCTCGCCTATGACGCCATGCTGACCGATGAGGGCCGCGGCATGCTCTACGTGCCGTTCCTGAACTATGCCGACGGCAATCTCGATGCCGTACGCGAGATGCTTCGCGAACCCAGCGCCGTGCCCGGCCTCTCCGACGGCGGCGCGCATTGCGGCATCATCTGCGACGCCAGCTTCCCGACCTATCTCTTGACGCACTGGACCCGCGACCGCAGCCGCGGCGAGAAACTGTCGATCCCGTTCGTGGTGGCGGCGCAGTCGCGCAAGACCGCGCTCTCGGTCGGCCTCTACGATCGCGGCGTAATTGCTCCGGGCTTCAAGGCCGACGTCAACGTGATCGATTACGATCACCTGCATCTGCATCCGCCGAAGGTGCATTACGACCTGCCGGTCGGCGGCCGCCGCCTGATGCAGCAGGTCGACGGCTACGATGCCACCATCGTCTCCGGCGTGGTGACGCAGCGCGACGGCAAGGCTACCGGCGCGCGCCCGGGCAGGCTGGTGCGCGGCGCGCAGGGCAGTAGGCCGCAACTCGACGCGGCGGCGAGCTGAAGGCGGCCAAGCTTCAACGCAACAGGTGTCGTCCCTGCGAACGCACTAGGGTTTCTACACATTTCCGATGGCTCTTGCAGCGACGATGGTTTGGAAGCGAGCCATTCCGTTGTGGAAGGTGATTGGTCCGGGTGGTCGATGTGAGGCATATCCGGTCCATCCGCCAAGCTTGGCGATGATCCACGCCGCCCACTCGAGAGTGTGGGGGTGATGGGGGGTTTTCTGCAGCTCGGTCCTGCCTTTCATGGTTTGGTTGATGGCGGCAAGTGCTTCGATTTCTTCCCGTGTGAAGGCGCATTCGACGGGCAATTGTTCGCCACCATTGCGGGCCTGGACGAGTTGAATGACAATGCATGCCACTTTGGTGGCGATCGCCACGAGCTTGATCAAGGCTTCCGCGCTTTCGAGCTGACTGTCCTCGACACGCAGGCCCTGGTTCTTCAGCGAGCGGAAGAGCTGTTCGATGATCCAGCGCTGCTTGTACCAAGAGACGATCCGCCAGGCATCGGCTGCATTGGCCACCGAATGAGTGGTCAAGAGCAGCCAATGAATGCGCTCAGCCCCTTTCGGAGGGTGCAACTCGACGACTTCAACGAAGCTAACTTCGACGCTCTCCGGCAGGCCCTTCACGCCGGGTCGCGCCGGCCGTTTGATAGCGACGGTTCCCAGCCGCAGCGAGAGACGGGCTCGGCGACCCTGGCGATCCATTCGCCGCGGCAAATCAATCACCGCCTTGTCGCAGAAGCGGGCTTGTTCCACGGCTTGGTAAAGCGTTCTGCCGTCGGTCAGCGCGTGATCATTCATGGCCCGCGTCAGCAGGTGGACGTTGTCGCCGGGCGTCAGCGCCCAGTGCGCAAAGAATTCTCCCTCACGGTCATTGATGACGGTGATCATGCGCGCCGCAGCCAGAACCTCGCAGCCTTGCTCGGCCGTCGTCACCCAGCGCGCCGACTCCTTGTCGGCCAACTCCCGCTGGTCATGAGGGGACTTGACCTTGCCCCTGCGTGTCCACACCTTGCCGCCGGCGAGGCCGAGGCAGGCCCCGCTGTCGGCATCGACCGCCATCATGGCGTGCAGCAACACACCGCGGGCATTGCCTTTGCCGACCTGGCCCAGTCCACGCTCACATCCCTGCCGGGTCCGAAACTTGACTTCGCTGGTATCCTGGATCGCCAGCGCATGACGCCCGCCGGCCACGGTCGCCGTCTGCCTGCTCCAGCCTTCAATCAATTGATCGGTCGTAACTTGCGGATTATTCACAAACCGCCAGTACGCCATGTACGCGGCCCAGTCACCCTGCGCCATCCGGCGCAAGCAGACACTGCGTGTGCAAAGCATAGCCTGCACGAATGCCGCCCCCTTTTATCAAGGCGGACATCGCCAAACTCGCCCAGTGTCAGATCCGGCTCTCGCTGCATCTCCGACGCTCCTTCGAATCAAAGCGTCAGAAACAGAATCATACAAACCGAAAAAGCCGCCCAACATCCTGACAGACCGAGTCAATCTGTCGCACAAGATGTGTAGAAACCCTAGTGCGAACGCAGGGACCCATACGCCGCGGCCTATCGATTCACGGAAGGTCGCGGACGCCTCGCCTTGACAAGCGACATTCGTGGTTATGGGTCCCTGCGTTCGCAGGGACGACGGATCGATTAGTCATTGCCTCACGCGAACTTCGGCTGCACCGCCGCCTGGGCCATCAGCCGCTTGCGCTCGGTGTTCGGCCAGAGCAGCAGCAACCCGAGCAGGCCTGATGACGCCATGATCACGGCGTTGATGGTGAAGCCGGTCATGTAGCCGTCGAGCGGCGCCGCTGCATTCTGGATCACGGTGCCCATCACGAACGGCGCAATCATTCCCGCCAGCGTATAGATCGCGCCATAGATCGCGATCACGGCGCCGCGTTGCCGCACCGGCGTGAATTCGCCGAGCATCGGCGGACACACCACATAGATCGAGCCGCACAGCCCCGAGCCGACCACGAGGACCGCGATCTGCAGGCCGGCGCCGCTGACATGCGGCAAGAATGCCAGAATCACCCCGCCGACGATCAGCGGTACCGAGCCGAGCACACCGCGCGCACCACGCGTGGTGTAGCCGCGCGCCAGCATCACCTGCGAAATCCAGCCCGTCAGCAGCACAATGCCGGCGCCGAACACCCAGGGCAGCACCGAGATCCAGCCGGCATCCTTCTGCGTGAAGCCGAGCCCCTTGACGATGAACGGCGTGAACCAGGTCAAGCCGAGCGATAGCGCCCAGTAGGCGCCGAAGGTAGCGGCGCAGCAGCCGATGAAAGTCCGCGACGTCAGAAGCTGGGAATAAGGAATGCGCGGATCGGTCGAGGCCGCTGCTACGCCGTGAACCAGCGGTCCTTCCTTGCCCATCACGAACCACGCTGCAGCCCACATCAGCCCGACGACGCCGAGCGCACCGAAGGCGTAGTGCCAGCTATGATTGACGATGATCCAGTTCAGCGCCGGCACGGCGAGGATCACGCCGAACGCCGAGCCCTGCGAGAGGATGGCGGTCGGCAGCGTCCGCTTCTCGTCGGGGAACCATTTGTAGATCGCGTGCGCCGCCACCGAGAACGCGGGGCCCTCGCCGGCACCAAGGATGATGCGGCAGAGCACCAGCGTCACGAAGCCGACGGTGCCGACCATCGGAAACTGCGCCACCGACCAGATCAGCGCCATCACCAGCAGCACCCAGCGGGTATCGACGCGGTTGACGATGAAGCCGACCACGATGGCCGAGATCGAGAACAGGAAGAAGAACGATGAGCCGAGGAAGCCGAACTGCTCGGGCGAGAGCTTCAGCTCGTCCATGATCGGCGCGCCGGCAAGGCCGACCACGATCTTGTCGGCAAAATTCACCAGCATGAACAGGAACAGCAGGAATGTAATCTTCCAGGCGCCTTTCGGCGTCGGTTGCGCGGTCATGGCGGTTTTCCCCGTTTATCGTTGCTGGCTCTGTCAGATCGGCCGGTTCCGATGGTACAAGCGGGGTCGCAAGCAAGGCAACCGCGATTTTGCGCAAGGCCTCGCCGCGCGACGGCCGGCGGTTACCGCAGGCGCGCGCCACAACCGGTTCACGATCACGTCGCCCGCGTGATTGAGGCCGTGATCCCGGGCGGGCGCCCTGATATGTTCGATGCATCTTTTCGGGGGATTTTCATGGTCGGATCGGTCCATCCACGCGCATGACCAAAGACAGTCCCAGTGCCACCGGCCCGGTGCTTCACGTGACCGGCCTGACCAAGAGCTACCGCACCGCCGGCGAAGATGTCGCGGTGCTGCGCGGGGTGAACCTGACGGTCGCGGCCGGCGAGAGCGTGGCGCTAACCGGCGAATCGGGCAGCGGCAAGAGCACGCTGTTGCACCTGATCGCGGGCCTCGACGCGGCGGACGCCGGCGGGATCAGGCTGGCGGATGCGGAGGTCTCGGAACTCAGCGACGCCGACCGCGCGGAAATGCGCCGCGACCGGCTAGGCCTGGTGTTTCAGCAATTCAACCTGATTCCCAGTTTGACGGTAGAGGACAACCTCGTTTTCCAGTCGCGGATCGCCGGCCGTCACGACGCCGCCTGGCATGACGAACTGGTCGAACGGCTTGGGCTGGGCCGTCTCCTCAGGCGTTATCCCGAACAATTGTCCGGCGGCCAGCAGCAGCGCGTCGCCATCGGCCGGGCGCTGGCGATCAAGCCGCTGCTGCTGCTTGCGGACGAACCGACCGGCAATCTCGACGAGGACACCGCCGACGAGGTGCTGGCGCTGGCGCGCGATCTGGTGGCGCGCAGCGGCTGCGGCTTCCTGATGGTGACCCATAGCGCAAGGCTGGCCGCCACCCTCGACCGGCAGGTCAACCTCCACGCCGGGGTGATCACGTGAAACGCGCGCTGTGGACGCTGGCCGTGCTGCTGAGCCATTGGCGGCGGCATCCGATGCAACTCGCGACTTTGCTGATCGGATTGATCTCGGCAACGGCACTGTGGAGCGGCGTGCAGGCGCTCAACCAGCAGGCACGCACTTCCTACGACCGCGCCGCCGCCACCTTCGGCGGAACGCGCACCGCGATGCTGGTCGCAAACAGCGGCGCAACCTTCCCGCAAAAACTCTTTGTCGATCTGCGACGCGCCGGCTGGCCGGTCTCGCCCGTGCTCGAAGGGCGGATCCAGATCGGCGGGCGGTCATTCCGGTTGATGGGCATCGAACCGGTGACGCTTCCCGCGGAAGTCGGCAATGCGCCGACGATCGGCAAGGCCAGCCTGCAGGCCTTCATGACGCCGCCGGGCGAAATGCTGGTGGCGCCGGAGACGCTCGCCGATCTCAAGCTCGTCGAGGGCGCGCGGCCCGAGGCCAGTGGCGCCCTGCTGCCGCGGCTTCGCGTGCAGCCCAACCTCGTACCAGGCGTGCTGGTCGTCGACATCGGCGTCGCGCAGAGCCTCCTGAAAATGCCGGATCAACTCTCGCGCCTGCTGGTCGGCAAGGCGGCCGGCAAGCGCGCGTCGCTTGAAAGCGTTGCCGGCGACCGCCTTCGCCTGATCGAGCCGGAAGCGGAGACCGATCTCGAACGCCTGACCGACAGCTTTCACCTGAATCTGACGGCGTTCGGCTTGCTGTCGTTCTTTGTCGGCCTCTTCATCGTCAATTCGGCGATCGGGCTTGCCTTCGAACAGCGGCTGCCGGTGCTGCGCACCCTGCGCGCCTGCGGCGTCTCGGCGCGGATGCTGAATGCCGTACTGGTGCTTGAGCTGGTCACGCTGGCATTGATCGCAGGACTGGTCGGGCTGGTCTGCGGCTATTTCATCGCCGGCGCGCTGCTGCCCGATGTCGTGGCCTCGCTGCGTGGCCTCTATGGCGCGCAGATTCCGGGACAACTGACGCTGAAGCCGCAATGGTGGTTCGCGGGGATCGCCATCAGCATTCTGGGCGCGCTCGCGGCGGCGGCCACCAGCCTGACCAAGGCGCTGCGGCTGCCGCTACTCGCCACCGCCCAGCCGTTCGCGTGGCAACAGGCGCAACGGCGCTGGCTGGCCTATCAGAGCGCGCTGGCGCTCGCGGCGTTCGCAGCCGCCGGCCTGTTCCTGTGGTTCGGCGATTCCCTGATATCAGGGTTTGCCGTGCTCGCCGCGCTGATGCTCGGCGCCGCGCTGATCCTGCCGATGTTTCTGGAGATCGCGCTCTCGATCGGCCAGCGCCATGCACGAGAGCCGCTCGGCATCTGGTTCTGGGCCGACAGCCGCCAGCAACTCTCCGGGCTGTCGCTGGCGCTGATGGCGCTATTGCTCGCGCTCGCGGTCAATGTCGGCGTCTCCACCATGGTCGGGAGTTTTTCCCGCACCTTCCTGGTCTGGCTCGACGGAAGGCTGGCGGCGGATGTCTATGTCAACGCCGCCAACGACGATCAGGCGCATGAGATCAAGGCGTGGCTGCGCGAACGGGGCGAGGTCGAGGCGATCCTGCCCGGCGGCCGCGCCGATACGCAACTGGCCGGCGCGCCGCTCGAGGTGCTGGGCCTGCCGGATCACACCACCTATCGCGACAACTGGCCGCTGCTGCAATCGGCCGATAATGCCTGGACCCGACTCCGCCCGGGCAACGCGGCGCTCGTCAGCGAACAACTGGCGCGGCGCATGCACCTCTCCGTCGGCGACCGCATCGACGTGCCGGCGCCGGGCGGCAACTGGCCGCTCGACGTGGTCGGCATCTATGCCGACTACGGCAACCCGAAGGGCCAGATCGCGGTGAACTTCGCCGCGCTGACGCGGCGCTTTCCGGAAATTCCGCTGACGCGCATGGGATTGCGCGTTGCGCCTGCAAACATTCCGCCGCTGATCTCGGCGCTGAAGGAAAAATTCGGTCTCGACGACCGCAACGTCGCCGACCAGGCGACCATGAAGGCGGAATCGACGCGGATATTCAATCGCACCTTTTCAGTGACGGCGGCGCTGAATGCCTTCACGCTCGGCGTCGCCGGCGTCGCGCTGCTGACGAGCCTGCTCACGCTGGCCAATTCGCGGCTGCCGCAACTGGCGCCGCTGTGGGCGATCGGCGTCACAAGGCGGCGTCTGGCGATGATCGAGCTGCTCAAGACCCTGTCGGTGGCGCTGATCACCACGATCTTCGCGCTGCCGCTTGGCCTGCTTGTCGCGTGGTGCCTGCTCGCGATCGTCAACGTCAAGGCATTCGGCTGGCGGCTGCCGTTCCACGTCTTTCCGCTGCAATTGCTGTGGCTCACCGGCGTCGCGATGGCGGCAGCGCTGGCCGCCGCGGCGCTTCCCGTCATTCGCCTGGCGCGGATGCAGCCGGCCAGCCTGATCAGGATCTTCGCCAATGAACGCTAGCGGACGCATCACCCGCCGCGGCTTCGTCGGTGGCGCGCTGCTCGCAAGCCTCGGCGACCAGGCGCTCGCGCAGGGGTTCGCGGGACTCGGCGAGAGCGCGCAAGGTTTTGCGCCGGTCGTGCCGGGCCGCAGCTTTGCATTTCCCGCCGATCACGGGCCGCACCCGGAATTCCGCATCGAGTGGTGGTACGTGACCGCCAATCTCGGCGATGCCGGCGGCAACGCCTATGGCGCGCAATGGACGCTGTTTCGACAGGCCATTGCGCCGGGCGGGCCTGTTGAAGGTTGGGCCAACCAGCAGATCTGGATGGGCCACGCCGCCGTCACCCGCGCCGACACCCATCGCGTGGCCCAGGCCTTTGCACGCGGCGGCATCGGCCAGGCCGGCGTCGCGGCGCAGCCGTTTCACGCCTGGATCGATGGATGGGAGATGCGCGGGATCGATCCGAGTGATGATGAGACCGTTGCGCCGCTCGCGCTGAAAGCTTCGGGAAGTGATTTCAGCTACGCGCTGCGCCTCGACGCGCAGCGTCCGCTGGTGCTGCAGGGCGATGGCGGCTACAGCCGCAAGTCACTGCGTGAGCAGGCCTCCTATTACTACAGCCAGCCGCATTATTCGGCGACCGGCATCCTCACCATCGATGACAAGCCGGTCGACGTCACCGGGATGGCCTGGCTCGATCGGGAGTGGAGCAGCCAGCCGCTGGCGTCGGATCAAAGCGGATGGGATTGGCTGTCGCTGCATCTTGCCACTGGTGACAAGCTGATGCTGTACCGGATGCGCCAGACCGATGGCCAGCATTACGGCTCGGGCAAATGGATCGCGCCCGACGGCAAGGCCGAGCAGCTCGCCTCCGCCGACATCGCGATGACGCCGCTTGCCGTCACCGAGATCGAAGGACGAAAGATCCCGACGACATGGCGCATCGCCATTCCCCGGATGGCGCTGGCGATCGAATGCACGCCGCTCAACGCCCGGAGCTGGATGGGCACGAGCTTTCCCTATTGGGAAGGCCCGATCCGCCTGGCCGGCAGCCATGGCGGCGTGGGCTATCTGGAAATGACGGGCTATTAGGCAGCCGGTTCGGGAGAGGATTTTTCCGTGCTGCGCGACGCCGGCGGTCATTGCGAGCGCAGCGGAGCAATCCATCTCGCGGCATAGCGGATAGATGGATTGCTTCGTCGCTTACGCTCCTCGCAATGACGTCAGGCCTATTTCACCAAGGGGCAGCCCGAATCCTTCGCGGCCGGGAACGCCTTGTCGCCGGGGACGGTGGCAAGCAGCTTGTAGTAATCCCATGGCTTCTTCGATTCCGACGGCTTCTTGACCTCGAACAGATAGAGGTCGTGCACCATGCGGCCGTTCTCCATCACCTTGCCGCCTTGCGCAAAATCATCGTCGACCGGCAGCTCCTTCAGCTTCCTGGCGACCGCTTCGGTGTCCTTGGTGCCGGCGGCCTTGACCGCCTTGAGATATTGCAGCGTCGCCGAATAGGTGCCGGCCTGGATCATGTTCGGCATGCGGCCGGTGCGCTTGAAGAAGCGTTCGCCAAGGTTGCGGCTCCTGGCGTCGCGGTCCCAGTAATAGCCTTCGGTGAGCACCAGGCCCTGCGCGGCGTCGAGACCGAGGCCGTGCACGTCAGCCAGTGTCATCAGGAGCGCGGCGAGCTTCTGGCCGCCCTTGACGATGCCGAACTCGGCCGCCTGCTTGATCGAATTATTGGTGTCGAGGCCGGCATTGGCAAGCCCGATGATCTTCGCCTTGGAGCTCTGGGCCTGCAGCAGGAAGGACGAGAAGTCCGACGCGTTCAGAGGAGTGCGGACCGAGCCCAGCACCTTGCCGCCCTTTTGCTTGACGAAATCGCTGGTGTCTTTTTCCAGCGCATAGCCGAAGGCATAGTCCACGGTCAGAAAGAACCAGGTGTCACCGCCGGCTTCGACCAGCGCACCACCAGTACCGAACGCGAGCGCGTGCGTATCGTAGGCCCAGTGGAAGCCATAGGGCTGGCAGGCATCGCCGGTCAGCCGCGAGGTCGCCGCACCCACGACGATATCGATCTTCTTCTTTTCCTTGGAAAGCTCGTGGATCGCCAGCGCGACCGAGGACGTCGTCAGCTCGGTGATCATGTCGACGTTTTCAACGTCATACCAGCGCCGGGCAATGGCGGTGGCGAGATCCGGCTTGTTCTGGTGGTCGGCGGAGATGACTTCGATCTTGTGGCCGAGCACCTCGCCGCCGAAATCCTCGACCGCCATCTTGGCCGCCTCGAACGACCACTTGCCGCCGTAATCGGCGTAGACCCCGGACTGATCGTTCAAAATACCGATCTTGACGCCCTGCGCCGACGCAGGCGCCGCAAGCAAAAGACCAACTGCCGCGACGGCGGCCAACAATCCCGACTTCATCTTCTTCTCCCGGAATTTTTTGTCAGAGGAACCTGGCAACACTAGTCAATAACCCCGCAACCGCCCATCCCTTTCGGATCAGCCAAAAGTATTGGGGTGCGATGCGGAATCGGCGCTGCGGTCACGCCGCAGCGGAACTCCTGGGTTTGCCGCCATCGGCAAGGTTGCGCACGATGACGTAGAAGATCGGCGTGAAGATCAGGCCGAACAGCGTGACGCCGAGCATGCCGAAGAACACGGCGACACCGACCGCCTGCCGCATCTCCGAGCCGGAGCCGGATGAGATCACCAGCGGCAGCACGCCGAGGATGAAGGCGAACGACGTCATCAGGATCGGCCGCAGCCGCAGCCGGCAGGCCTCGATCACCGCTTCGAGCCGCGCCTTGCCTTCCAGTTCGATGTCGCGCGCGAACTCGACGATGAGAATGGCGTTCTTGGCCGCCAGTCCCACCAGCACCACGAAGCCGATCTGGGTCAGGATGTTGACATCCTGCCCCATGATGCGCACGCCGATGGTGGCGGCGAGCAGGCACATCGGCACGATCAGGATCACCGCGAACGGCAGGCTCCACGAACCATATTGCGCGGCCAGCACGAGATACACGAACAGCACGCAGATCGGGAAGACGAGGAGACCGGTATTGCCGCCGGTGACCTGCTGATAGGACAGATCGGTCCATTCGAACGAGAAGCCGCTCGGCAAGGTCTGGTCGGCAAGCTGCTTCATGGTGTTGATGGCGGTCGCGGAGCTCGTTCCCGGCAGCGTGTCGCCCTGCAGTTCGGACGCCGGATAGAGATTGTAGCGCGCGACACGGTCGGGGCCGGAGACGTCGCGGAAGCTGACGACGCTGCCGAGCATCACCATGTCGCCGGCGGCATTGCGGGTGCGCAGCCGCGCCAGGTCGGACGTCTCCTTCCGGAACGGCAGGTCGGCCTGCGCGGTGACGTGATAGGTGCGGCCGAACAGGTTGAAGTCGTTGACGTAGGACGAGCCGAAATAGGTCTGGATGGTGTCGGTGATATTGGCGATCGGCACGCCGAGCTTCTGCGCCTTGACGCGGTCGATATCGACGAACAGTTGCGGCGTGTTGGCGGTGAATGGCGAGAACACCTGGGTCAGCCCCGGCGCCCTGCGCGCCGCGCCGACCAGTTCGTCGGTCGCGGCCGCCAGCAATTCCGAGCCGCGGCCCTGGCGGTCCTGGATCCGCATCGTGAAGCCGCCGCCGGTGCCGATGCCGGGCACCGCGGGCGGCGGAATGACGATGATGAAGGCGCCCTGGATGCTCGACAGCCGCATGCGCAGATTGTTCGCGATCTGGTTCGCGGACAGGCCGCCCTTCCTGTGGCGCTCTTCCGGGTCCTCGAACACGGGGAACAGGGCTGCGGCATTGCTTGCCTGCGTCCGCGTCGCGCCCGAGAAGCCGGCGAACGCCGCGACGCGAACGATCCCCGGCGTATCCAGCGCAATCCGCTCGATCTCGCGCACGATCTCGGTAGTGCGCGCCAATGACGCCGCGCCCGGCAGTTGCACCGATACGATGACGTAGCCGCGATCCTGCGCCGGGATGAAGCCCTGCGGCGTGGTAATCAGCAGCCAGCCGGCGCTGCCAATCAGCGCGACATACACCAGCAGCATCACGACGGCGTGGCGGATGACGAAATCGGCGGCGCGGGCATAGCCGTGCGACAGCCGGTCGAAACCGCGATTGAAGACGCCGGTGAAGGCATCCCATCCGCGCGCGATGACATTCCAGCTCGCCGGCGGCCGCTTGTCCGCGTGCGGCTGCAGGATCAGCGAAGCCAGCGCCGGCGACAGCGTCAGCGAACAGAAGCAGGAAATCGCGGTCGCGACCGCAATCGTCACGGCGAACTGCTGGAAGAACTGGCCGGATATGCCGCCGAGAAACGCGGTCGGCACGAACACGGCGCACAGAACCAGCGCGATCGACACCAGCGCACTGCCGACCTCTTCCATGGTGCGAAGCGCGGCGTCGCGCCGGCTCATGCCGTGCTCGAGATGCCGCTCGACATTCTCGACCACCACGATCGCGTCGTCGACCACGATGCCGACCGCAAGCACGAGACCGAACAGCGTGAGATTGTTGATCGAGAATCCGAGCGCCGCCATCACCGCGAAGGTGCCGACCAGCGAGACGGGGATCGCGATGATCGGAATGATGGCAGGACGCCAGCCCTGCAGGAACACCAGCACGACGATGACGACCAGCGCCATCGCCTCATAGATCGTCTTGATCAGTTCGCTGACGGACTGCGCGATGAATTCGGTCGGATTGTAGCCGATATTGTAGTCAAGCCCTTTCGGGAAGCTCGCCTTCAGCCGCTCCATCGTATTGGAGATGTTCTTCGCCGTCGCCAGCGCGTTGGAGCCCGGCCGCTGCGTCACCAGCATGGCGACGGCGGATTTGCGCAACAGGAAGCTGTTGGTCGAATAGGCCAACGCGCCGAGTTCGATCCGCGCGACGTCGCGCAGCTTCACCGTGCGTCCGTCGGCGCCGGCCTTGACGACGATTTCCTCGAACTGTTTCGGATCCTTCAGCCGTCCGGTGAAGGTGAGGTTCGGCGAAAAGGCGCGGTCGGATATCGGCGGCTCGGCGATCTGGCCACCCGCGATCTGGACATTCTGCGCGCGGATCGCCGCCACCACCTCGGCCGCGGTCAGGTCAAGCGACGCGATTTTCTCGGGATCGAGCCACAGCCGCATCGAATAGTCGCGCGCACCGAAGATCTGGATATCGCCGACGCCGTCGAGCCGGAGCAACTGGTCGCGGACCTGCAGCAGCGCGTAGTTCGAGATATAAAGCTGATCGAACGTGTCGTCCGGCGACAGCATGAACGCGACCATCAGGATGTCGGGGCTGTTCTTCCGGGTGACGACGCCGTTGCGCTGGACTTCTTGCGGCAGCCGCGGCTGCGCGATGGCGACGCGGTTCTGCACCAGCACCTGGGCCTTGTCGAGGTCGGTGCCGAGCTTGAACGTGACTGTGACCGTCAACTGCCCGTTCGATGTCGCCTGGCTGTAGAGATACAGCATGTCCTCGACGCCGTTGATCTCCTGCTCGATCGGCGCGGCCACCGTGTCGGAGACGGTCTGCGCCGAGGCGCCGGGATATTGCGTGGTCACCACCACGGTGGGCGGCACCACCTGCGGATACTCCGAGACCGGCAGCGTCGTATAGGCAATCGCGCCAACGATCAGCAGCACGATCGACAGCACCATCGCGAGGATGGGCTGGTTGATGGAGAGACGGCCGAGATTCATGTCTTGCCACCGGCCGGCTTGATCTCGGCCGCCTTCGGCGTGACCTTTGCCCCCACCCGCGCCCGTTGCAGGCCATCGATGATGACCCGGTCTTCGCCATTGATCCCCTCGCGGATCACGCGCAGGCCGTCATCGAGCGGACCGAGCACCACCGGTTTTGCCTCGACCGTATGGTCGTCCTTGACGACGAAGACGATCTTGCGCGACTGGTCGGTCGCAATCGCGGTATCGGGCAGCAGCAATGTCTCGTAGGGCGCGCTGCCGATGATGCGGACGCGGCCGAACTGGCCGGGGAGGACCGACAGATCCTTGTTCGGGATCACCGCGCGGCTGCGCAGCGTGCCGGTCGAGGCGTCGAGCCGGTTGTCGAGGAAATCCATCTTGCCGTCATGCGACGGCTTGGTCTCGCCCGCGAGCGTGACCTGCACCGGGTTCGGCGTATCGCGCGAGCTGGGGCGTTTGCCTTCGGACCACAGCCGGCTGTTCCTCTGGTAGGTCGCTTCGTCGACGTCGAAATAGATGTAGATCGGATCGAGCGAGACGATCGAGGTCAGCAGCGTGGAGCCGCCGTCGCTGCCCTGTACGAGATTGCCGGGTGTGACCAGATGGCGGCTGGCGCGGCCGGTGATCGGCGCCACCACATGGGTGAATTCGATGTTGAGCTTGGCCGCCTTGAGCGCGCCTTCGGCCTGCATTTCGGCGGCGTGGGCGGCCTGCAGGGTCTGGCGGCGCTGGTCGACGATGGAATCGGAAACCGCCTGGGTCTGGTTCAACGTCAAGGCGCGATCGAGTTCGCGCTTGGCGAGTTCGGCCTTCGCGCGCGCGTCGGACAATTGTCCGTCGGCCTGCTCGGCGACCGCCTCGAACGGACGCGAATCGATCACGTAGAGCAGATCGCCGGTCTTGACGATGGCGCCGTCGCGGAATTCGACCGATGTGACGAAGCCGCCGACACGGGCGCGGACCTGGACTTCCTGGACCGCCTCGAACCGTCCGGTGAATTCATCCCAGTCCGTCACCGTGCGTTTCACCGGCTGCGCAACCGTCACCGGGGGCGGCGCCGCGGCGGGCTGCTGTGGCGGCTTGTCGCCGCAGGCGGACAGCGCGAGCATGAGCAGCGGGGACAACCATTTGGCGACACGGGACAGGTGAACAACGCCGTCCGCCGGCACGTCCGAACGTTTCAATGGCTCAATTGCGATCAAACCCCATCTCCCCTGCGCTCCCGACATCCATGTGGATGAAAGCCGCCCGCGGAACCCCAAGGCGGAGGCCTCAGATGTGATCGGTTCCCCAGTCTCGTCAAGAACCGCGGGCGATCAAGCACAATCGTTATGCATCTGCGTAGCCAACACCCTGCGCCCAAAGTCCTGCGCCCAAAGTCCTGCGCCCAAGACGTTTCCGTGCTCAACGGGCGAAACCCGATGCTGCGGCGGCCAGCTAATCGCCGGCCGGTGACGAAAACGTGACACGGCAAATAGACCTCTGACTGCACCCGTCCCGCCCCCTCATCTTCGGGCATGACGTCGCGGATTTCCTCGGCTAACCTCCCCTGCAAGGCCGCAACAAGGGCCAACGAAATGTCCGGGGAGGACAAGCGTGCACAGTGGGCGTGTCGTATTCGGCGCGATGGATGAGGTTGTCTTCGGACGGCCGGCATCCGAAGCGCTTGTCGAGCAGATGAACCGGCTTGGCGCCACGCGCGCCTTCCTGATGGTCAGCGGCACGCTCAACCGCCAGACCGATATCATCGAAAACATCCGCCGCACCCTCGGTTCGCGCTGCGTCGGCACCTTCGACGCGATGCCGTCGCACACGCCGCGGGCCGCCGTCATCGCCGCGGGCGAACAGGCCCGGGCCGCGAATGCCGACCTCATCGTCACGATCGGGGGTGGCTCGATCACCGACGGCGCCAAGGCCGTGCAGCTCTGCCTCGCCAACGACATCCGCAATCCCGATGATATCGACAAATTGAGAACCGGCCGCGGCGGTCCGGCGCAGCTCAAGGCGCCGGTGGTACGCCAAATCAGCGTCCCGACCACGATTGCCGGCGGCGAGTTCTCGGCCACCGCCGGGGTCACCAACGAGAAGACCAAGGTCAAGGAATCGCTGCACCATCCGCTGTTGATGCCGCGCGCCGTGATCCTCGATCCCTGGCTCGGCCTGCATACGCCGGAATGGCTGTGGCTCTCGACCGGGATCCGCGCCGTCGATCACTGTGTCGAGGGCATCTGCTCGCGCGAGGCGCATCCCTACGGCGACGCCCAGGCGCTTAAAGGTCTGTCGATGCTGGCGCAGGCGCTGCCGCGGGTGAAGGCCGACCTCGGTGATATCGAAGCGCGGATGGATTGCCAGATCGGCACATGGCTTTCGACCGGGCCGCTGACTTCAGGCGTGCCGATGGGCGCCAGCCACGGCATCGGCTACGTGCTCGGCGCGGAGTTCGGCGTGCCGCACGGCCACACGTCCTGCGTGATGCTGCCGTCGGTGATGCGCTGGAACAAGCCGGCCAATGCCGCGCAGCAGGCGCAGGTCGCCGCCGCGATGGGACACGCGAACGAGGACGCGGGCGACGTGCTCGACCGCTTCATTCGCGGCCTCGGCATGCCGCGCAGCCTGCGCGAGGTCAACGTGGGACCCGAACATTTCGACCGCATCGCGAAGGCCGCGATGGCAACACGCTGGGTGCCGCGCAACCCGCGCCGGATCGAGGGACCGGCCCAGGTCCGTGAGATTCTGGATTTGGCCGCATAGGGGACCACAGCACACATGTACACCGGCAAGCACGCGCACCTTCGTCCGCTTCAGCCCGCTTTCATCATGGCCGCCACCGGCGAGACGGTGACCTATCGCGAGCTGGAAGCCCGTGCCAACCGCCTGGCGCATCTGTTCCGCAGCCGCGGCCTCAACCGGCTCGACCACTATTCGATCTTCATGGAGAACAACAGCCGCTACCTCGAAGCCTGCGGCGCCGGCGAACGCAGCGGGCTTTATTATACCTGCGTGAATTCCTACCTGACCGCCAGCGAGCTCGCCTACATCCTCACCAACAGCCAGTCGCGCATCCTGATCACATCACGGGCAAAACTCGACGTCGCACGCGAGGCGCTGAAGGAATGTCCGCACGTCGAGCTTTGCGTCGTCACCGATGGCGAAGGCGAAAGCGACCGCATTGTCGGATTGCAGCAGGCGACATCGGGACTGCCGGCGACGCCGATCGCGGACGAATGGCTCGGCACCGCCATGCTCTATTCGTCAGGCACCACCGGGCGGCCCAAGGGCATCGTGCGCCCGTTGCCCGAGCAGCCGCCGGTGCAGAACCTGCCGCTGTTCGATTTCCTCATCAAGCTCTGGGAATACCGCGAGGGCATGATCTACCTCTCGCCGGCCCCGCTCTATCATTCGGCGCCGCAGGCCGCGGTCAACCTCACCATCCGCATGGGCGGCACCGTCATCATCATGGAGAGTTTTGACCCCGAACGATATCTGGAGCTGGTCCAGAAATGGGGCATCACCCACACCCAGCTGGTGCCGACGATGTTCTCGCGCATGCTGAAACTGCCGGAGGAGGTGCGCAGGCGCTACGACCTGTCATCGCTCGAGATCGCCATCCACGCCGCCGCGCCCTGCCCGGCTGCGGTGAAAGACGACATCATCAAATGGTGGGGCCCGATCATCCATGAATATTACGGCGCCACCGAAGGGCTTGGCTTCACCGCCTGCAACAGCACCGAATGGCTGGCGCATCGCGGCACCGTCGGCCGGGTGCTGCTCGGCGACCTGCACATCCTCGACGAGGAGATGAAGCCCTGCCCGGCGGGCACGGCAGGCACGGTGTGGTTCAAGACGGCGACGCCGTTCGAATATTTCAATGACCCCGCCAAGACCGCCGAGGCGCGTTCGACCGACGGCGCCATGAGCACGGTCGGCGATGTCGGCTATGTCGACGGGGACGGCTATCTCTACCTGACCGATCGCGCGACCTTCATGATCATCTCCGGTGGCGTCAACATCTACCCGCAGGAGTGCGAGAACCTCCTGATCACCCACCCCAAGATTGCGGATGCGGCAGTGTTCGGCGTGCCGAACCCGGATCTTGGCGAGGAAGTGAAGGCGGTGGTGCAGCCGATGCCGGGCGTTTCGCCTGGACAGGAATTGGCCGACGAACTGATCGCCTTCTGCAGCCAGTCGCTGTCGCGCCAGAAAGTGCCGCGCTCGATCGACTTCGAGGCGGAATTGCCGCGCCTGCCGACCGGCAAGCTCTACAAGCGCCTGCTGCGCGACCGCTATTGGGGCAACAAGACATCGCGGATCGTTTGAAGCAGACGGCTCGATGCGTGGTGCGGTGCATCATCGGATAGATGATATCAGGCGCAAGTTCCGCCACGCGGACTTCACGTAGTTCGAATTGCCAATTCCCGCAGCACCTTGCCCGGTTGCCCGAACGCCCCGCCGTGGTATCTTCGATGCCAATCGGGCCAATTGAGACCCAAATATAGAGTGGAGGAGACCATGCGGAGCGTTCATGCGCTTGCCGCCGCGGCGTTGTTGTTGCTGCCGGCATTCGACCTTGCATCGGCGGCGGAGCCGAAACAGGGCGGGATCCTCAGGATGTATCACCGCGACAGCCCGGGCAGCGCCTCGATCCACGAGGGTGCGACCTATTCGCTCAACGTCCCCTTCATGCCTGTTTTCAACAACCTCGTCGTCTTCAAGCAGGACGTGGCGCAGAACAGCGTCGATTCGATCGTGCCCGATCTCGCCGAGAGCTGGGCCTGGAGCGGCGACCACAAGAAGCTGACCTTCAAGCTGAAACAGGGCGTCAAATGGCACGACGGCAAGCCGTTCACGTCGGCCGACGTCAAATGCACCTTCGACATGCTGATGGGCAAGTCGCAGCAGAAGTTCCGGCAGAACCCGCGCAAGTCCTGGTACGACCAGGTCAAGGACGTGACCGTGAACGGCGATTACGAGGCCTCGTTCGAATTGAAGCGGCCGCAGCCGGCGCTGCTCTCCCTGCTCGCTTCCGGCTATACGCCGGTCTATCCGTGCCACGTCTCGCCGGCCGAGATGCGCACCAAGCCTGTCGGCACCGGGCCGTTCAAGTTCGTCGAGTTCAAGGCCAACGAATCGATCAAGCTGACGAAAAACCCCGATTACTTCAAGAAGGGCCTGCCGCATCTCGACGGCATCGAATTCACCATCATTCCGAACCGCTCGACCGCCATACTCGGATTTGTCTCCAACAAGTTCGACATGACGTTCCCGACCGAGGTGTCGATCCCGCTGCTGAAGGACGTCAAGACGCAGGCGCCGAATGCGGTCTGCGTGGTCGAGCCGCTCAACGTGTCGACCAACATCATCGTCAACTCGTCCTCTCCGCCGTTCGACAATCTCGACATCAGAAAGGCGTTGGCGCTGGCGCTGGACCGCAAGGCCTTCATCCAGATCATGTTCGAGGGACAGGCCGATATCGGCGGCACCATGCTGCCGGCACCCGGCGGCCTGTGGGCGATGCCGAAGGAGATGCTGGAGCAGATCCCCGGCTACGGCCCCGACGTCAACGCCAACCGGGAAGAGGCGCGCAAGCTGATGCAGAAGGCCGGCTACGGCCCGGACAAGCGCCTCGCCGTCAAGATATCCACCCGCAACATTCCGATCTATCGTGATCCCGCGGTCATCCTGATCGACCAGTTGAAGAACATCTACATCGACGGCGAGCTCGACGTCGTCGATACCGCGCAGTGGTTCCCGAAGGTCGCGCGCAAGGATTATTCGCTCGGCCTCAACCTCACCGGCAACGCCGTCGACGATCCCGACCAGTCCTTCTACGAGAACTATTCCTGCGGATCGGAGCGCAACTACACCAACTATTGCAACAAGGAGATCGAAAAGCTGTTCGACCAGCAATCGGCCGAGACCGACAAGGAGAAGCGCAAGAAGCTGGTCTGGGAGATCGACAAGAAGCTGCAGGAGGACGTGGCGCGGCCGATCATCTTCCACGGCCGGGGCGGAACGTGCTGGCACCCTTACGTCAAAGGCGTTACCGTCATGGTCAACAGCTCCTATAACGGCTATCGTTACGAGGACGTCTGGATGGACAAGTAGCGTACGGCCGCGATAGCGTTTTCGCGTGAAGAAAGCGCGTCAAAACAAAAAAGCGAGAGCCCGGTTCTGATTCATCAGAACCGAAGGGGCTCTAGCCGACGGGTCGGGGAGAGTAGCAGGTTGTTTGCCTATATCGTGCGCCGCCTCGCCTTGATGCTCGTGACCCTGATCGGGATCTCGATCATCATCTTCGTGCTGCTGCGCGTCGTCCCCGGCAACATCGTCGACATCCTGTTCGACGCCGCCGGCTTCGTCGATCCCACCGACAAGGCCAACCTCGAAGAGGAGCTCGGCCTCAACCTGCCGATCTGGCAGCAATATCTGAGCTGGATCGGCGGGCTGCTGCACGGCGATCTCGGCTATTCCTATGTCTCGGAAAAACCGGCGCTGCAGGAGATCCTGCCGCGCATCCCGATCACGGCGCGGCTCGCGGCGCTGGCGCTGCTGTTCTCCGCTTCTATCGGCATTCCGCTGGGCGTCCTGAGCGCGGTCCACCAGGGCTCGCGGCTCGACTACGCCCTGCGCGTCGTCAGCCTGAGCGGCCTGTCGCTGCCGTCGTTCTGGCTTGGCCTGCTGATCCTGATGGCCTCGGTCTCGCTGTTCGGCACCATGCCGATCTACAACCCGAACCCGAAGACCTGGACCGAGGCTTTTGCGATCTATGCCGTGCCCGCAATGGCGGTCGGCTTCCGCAGCGCCGCGCTGACCATGCGCATCACGCGCTCCTCGATGCTGGAAATCCTGCGGCAGGACTTCATCCGCACCGCGCGCGCCAAGGGCGCCTCGGAAACATCGGTGAACTACCGCCACGCGCTGAAGAACGCCATCCTCCCTGTCATCACCGTGATCGGCATCGAGGCAGCGTTCCTGATCGGCGGCCTGATCGTCACCGAAACCGTATTCAATATTCCGGGCGTCGCCCGCTTCCTGGTCGAAGCGCTGCGCTGGCGCGACTATCCGATCGTCCAGAACCTCGTGATGCTGATCGCCGTGGTCGTGGTGTTCGCCAATTTCACCGTGGACATGCTTTACGCCGCGATCGACCCGCGCATCCGATATGGGGACTAGCCGTTGACCACGATCAACTTCGACAGCGAGTTGCGGCGCGCCGGCGCGCATTCGACGCATGGCTGGCGCCGCCTGCTGTTCCTGGCGCACCGCTATCTGCTCGGCACGTTCGGACTCGTCATCATGGTGCTGTTCGTCTGGATGGCGATCTCGGCCGACCTGATCTGCCGCTACGACCCGCTCAGCGTCGATTCCGCACAGCGGCTGGCATCGCCCAGCCTGGCGCACTGGATGGGCACCGATTCGTTCGGCCGCGACGTCTGGAGCCGGATCATCCACGGCGCGCGGATCTCGCTCGCGGTCGGCATCGGCGCCACCATGCTGGGATCGACGCTCGGCGTCATCGTCGGCCTCGCGTCGGGCTATCTGTCCGGCTGGGTCGACCTGCTGTTCCAGCGCATCACCGACATCCTGCAGGCGCTGCCGCTATTGGTGCTGGCGCTGGTGATGACAGCGGCGCTCGGGCCCTCGCTGCCGAACGTGATCATCGCCATCGCGATCCCGCTGATCCCGACGGTCGCCCGCGTAATCCGCGCCAATACGCTGGCGCTGCGCGAACTGCCGTTCGTCGAGGCCGCCAAGTCGATCGGCATGAGCGAGACCCGCATCGCGCTGCGCCACGTGCTCCCCAACACGCTGGCGCCGCTGATCGTGCTGGCGACCGCGCAACTCGGCTCCACCATCCTCACCGAGGCGTCACTGTCGTTCCTCGGCCTCGGCATTCCCGAGCCCTATCCGTCGTGGGGACGCATGCTGTCGGAATCCGCGGCCGAATACGTCCGCACCGCGCCGTGGCTGGTGATCTTCCCCGGCGTCGCGATCAGCCTCGCGGTGTTCGGCACCAATCTGTTCGGCGATGCGCTGCGCGACATCCTCGATCCGAGGCAGCGCGGCTGATGACCGGGATCAAGAAGGACGACACGGTTCTTGACGTGAAGAACCTGCAAACGGTGTTCTTCACCAATTCGGGACTGTTCCGCGCGGTCGACGACGTTTCGTTCAGCGTTCGCCGCGGCGAGACGCTGGCGATCGTCGGCGAATCCGGCTGCGGCAAGAGCGTGACCGCACTCTCGGTGATGCGGCTGGTACCGGACCCGCCGGGCCGCATCGTCGGCGGCTCGGTGACGCTGGAGGGCACCGATCTGCTCGGCCTCGATGAAGCCGAGATGCGCAAGATCCGCGGCAACCGCATCTCGATGATCTTTCAGGAGCCGATGACCTCGCTCAACCCGGTGATGCGGATCGGTGACCAGATCACCGAAGTGCTTCGTCTGCACCAGGAGATGACCGCGAAGGAAGCCTGGGCCAAGGCGGTCGAAATGCTGCGGCTGGTCAGAATCCCCGAGCCGCAGCGCCGCGCGCAGGAATATCCTCACCAGCTTTCCGGCGGCATGCGGCAGCGCGCGATGATCGCGATGGCGCTGGCATGCCGGCCGGCGCTGCTGATCGCGGACGAGCCGACCACCGCGCTCGACGTCACCATCCAGGCGCAGATCCTGGCGCTGATCGTCGACCTGCAGAAGACGCTCGGCACCGGACTGATCCTGATCACCCATGATCTCGGCGTCGTCGCGCAGACCGCCCAGCGCGTGATCGTGATGTATGCCGGCAAGAAGGTCGAGGAAGCGACGGTGGAGGATCTGTTCGAGAATCCGAAGCATCCCTATACGCGCGGCCTGATGGCCTCGATGCCGGCGGTGATTTCGTTCGGCGCGAAGACCGATGCGCGACTCAACGAAATTCCCGGCATGGTGCCGTCGCTGACCAACCTGCCGCCGGGCTGCGCGTTTGCGCCGCGCTGCAGCCTCGCCATCGATCGCTGCCGGGCAGAATACCCGCCGCTGCAGGCGGTCGACGGCGAACACCTCGCGGCCTGCTGGCGGGCCACGGAACTCGTGGGCGCGCCATGACCGAGCCTCGTCCCCTCCTCGAGGTCACCGATCTCAAGAAGCACTACGCCGTGCGCGGCGGCATCCTGCGCCGGCAGGTCGGCACGGTGCATGCCGTCGACGGCGTCAGCTTTTCGGTCGCCAGAGGCGAGACGCTCGGTCTCGTCGGCGAATCCGGCTGCGGCAAATCGACGGTCGCGCGCAGCGTGCTGCGGCTGGTCGAGCCGTCGAGCGGCGCCATCAAGCTCAACGGCACCGACATCGTCGGCCTGAGCAAGTCGGAGATGCGGCCGCACCGCCGTTCGATGCAGATCGTGTTCCAGGATCCGTTCGCTTCGCTCAATCCGCGCATGACTGCGGGCGAGATCGTCGGCGAGCCGCTCGCCGTGCACGGGATCGCGACCGGGGCCGCCCAGCAGGATCGCGTATCCGAACTGTTCGCGCAGGTCGGTTTGCGGCCCGACCAGATGAAGAACTATCCGCACCAGTTCTCGGGCGGCCAGCGGCAGCGCATCTGCATCGCACGCGCCTTGTCACTTGGACCTAGCCTGATCGTTTGCGACGAACCGGTGTCGGCGCTCGACGTCTCGATCCAGGCGCAGGTGATCAACCTCCTGATCGACCTGCAGCGCAAGAACGATTTCTCGTACCTGTTCATCGCCCACGATCTTGCGGTGGTCGCTCATATCAGCCACCGCGTCGCCGTGATGTATCTCGGCCGCATTGTCGAGATCGCCGACAAGACCGAACTGTTCGCCAACCCGCGCCATCCCTATACGCAGGCGCTGCTGGCATCGGTCCCGATCGCCGATCCCAAGGCCAAGAAGTTGGCGCCGATGATCGACGGCGACGTCCCGAGCCCGATCAATCCGCCCCCGGGATGCGCCTTCCACACCCGCTGCCGCTACGCCTTCGACCGCTGCAAGGTGGATCGGCCGGCGCTGGTGGCGGCCGGCGACGCGCATCAGGTGGCGTGCTGGCTGAACGAGGGGACGGGGCGGGCGGAGTAATCTCCATCGTCGTCCCTGCGAACGCAGGGACCCATAGCCACCGATGGATGACGTTACGACAGGTCGGGCCCCAGCCTTCGCACAACACGGGCCTGTGGTTATGGGTCCCGGCTCGCGCTCCGCTTGGCCGGGACGACGGAATCAGGCCACCGCGATCTCCACGACGATCCTGCCCGTCGTCACTTGCTCGCCCTCGGCGACATCGATGGCCGACACCGTGCCGGCAACACCCGCCATGTGCACATGCTCCATCTTCATCGCCTCCAGCGTCATCACCGGCTGGCCGGCGGCAACCTGCTCGCCCGGCTTGACCAGCAGTGCGACCACGCGGCCGTTCATCGCCGCCCGCACCTTGCCGTCGCCGCCGCCGGCCGCAGCCGAGACCGGGGCTGCAAGCGTCAGATCGCGCGTGGCGATCGTGACGCCGCGATGCAGGAGATACAGCCGGTCGGCATCGCGCAGGAATTTTGCCGAAGCCATCAGGCCGTCGGTACGGAACCGGATGGTGTCGCGGCCGAGTTCATCGATCCCGAAACGAAACTCGCTGCCATCGACGGCGGCCAGATAGCCGCCATCACGCTCACGAACGATATCGATCTCTTTCACCCCGTGCCCAAGATCGATCCGCATGGTCAGCGGAAACGTCGCGGCCAGGCTTCGTCCGCTGCGCCAGGGCGCCGCATGCGGATTCGTGACGTAGAGCAACAATGCCGCCAGCGCCGCTTCCGCCTTGTCGTCGTTCCGGGCAGCCAGCAACTCATCGCGATGCTTGCCGATGAACGAGGTGGTCGCCTCACCTCGCGCAAATCCGGGATGGCGCAGGCAGGAGATCAGAAATCCCTGGTTGGTGGTGACGCCGAAGGCGGCGGTCTGCTCCAGAGCGCAGATCAGCCGGCCCCGCGCCTCGTTGCGGTCGACACCGTAAGCAATGACCTTGGCGATCATGGAATCATAGAACGGCGGAATCTCCGATCCCGATTGCAGCGCGTGCTCGACGCGCGCGCCTTCTGGCATCTGCCATAGCGCCATCCGTCCCGACTGCGGCATGAAGTCGTGACCGGCGTCTTCCGAGCACAGCCGCACCTCGATGGCATGGCCAGAGAATTTGATGTCTTCCTGCCTCAGCCCGAGCGGCTCGCCCGCGGCGATACGCAGTTGCAGTTCGACCAGATCGAGGCCAGTGATGGCTTCGGTGACGGGATGCTCGACCTGCAGGCGCGTGTTCATTTCCATGAAATAGAATTCGCCGCTCTCGTCGAGCAGGAATTCGAGCGTGCCCGCGCCCTCATAGCCGATCGATTTGACCGCGGCGACGGCGACCTCGCCCATGCGCGCGCGCAATTCCGCCGTCACCTTCGGCGACGGCGCTTCCTCGATCAGCTTCTGGTGCCGGCGCTGCACCGAGCAGTCGCGCTCGCCGAGATGAACCGCGTTGCCGTAGCGGTCGCCGAACAGCTGGATCTCGATATGGCGAGGATTGACGATCGCGCGCTCCAGGATCACGCCGCCGTCGCCGAATGCGCCCTGTGCCTCCGACCGCGCGCTCCGCAGCGCATCGGGAAATGCCGCGGCATCCGCGACCAGCCGCATACCGCGCCCGCCGCCGCCGGCGACCGCCTTGATCATGACGGGGAATCCGATCTTTTTTGCTTCCGCCAGCATCACGGCGTCGCCCTGGTCGGCGCCCTGATAGCCGGGCACCACAGGCACGCCGGCCTTTTGCATGATGTCCTTGGCGCCGGCCTTGTTGCCCATCGCGCGGATGGCTTCGGGCGACGGCCCGATGAACACCAGCCCGGCGTCGCGGCAGGCCTGCGCAAAATCCTCGTTCTCGGCGAGGAAGCCGTAGCCCGGATGCACCGCGCCGGCGCCGCTGGCCCTGGCCGCCGCGATGATCGCATCGATCCGCAGATAAGACTGCGCCGGCAGCGCCTCGCCGATCCGCACCGCCTGGTCCGCCTCGCGCACATGCAGCGCATCGCGGTCGGCATCCGAATAAACCGCGACCACACCGTGGCCGAGCCGGCGCGCGGTCCGCATGATGCGCAGCGCGATCTCGCCGCGGTTGGCGACCAGTACCTTGAAGAACGGCGTCCGCCTCATGGCTTCGCTCATGGCCGGGCGACCGAGAATTGCATGCGCTGGGGGTTGCGGGCCTCGGCCTCGCGGCAGATCGCCAGCACCTCCGCCAGCACGCTGCGGGTATCGCGCGGGTCGATCACGCCGTCGTCGAGCACGCGCGCGCTGGTCGAGAACACGTCCATCTGGCTGTCGAACACGGCGGTGATCTGCGCCTTCATGGCGTCGAGCTTTTCCTGCTCGATCGGTTTGCCCCGCCTGGCAGCCGCGGCCTCGGTCACGATCGCCATGGTTTCCGCCGCCTGCTCGCCGCCCATCACAGCGGTCTTGGCATTGGGCCAGGAGAAACAGAAGCGCGGATGGAAGCCGCGCCCGCACATGCCGTAATTGCCGGCGCCGAACGAGGCACCGCAGTAGATCGTGATCTGCGGCACGGTCGCCGACGTCACCGCCTGGATCATCTTGGAGCCGTGCTTGATCATGCCGGCCTCTTCGTAAGCCTTACCGACCATGTAGCCGGTGGTGTTGTTCATATAGAGGATCGGTGTGCGCGACTGGCAGCAGGCCTGGATGAAATGCGTCGCCTTGTTGGCACCGGGCACGTCGAGCGGGCCGTTGTTAGTGACGATCCCGAGCGCCTGCCCCTCGATGCGGGCGTGGCCGCAGACGGTCGCCGGACCGTAACTAGCGCCGAATTCGGTGAAATCGGAATCGTCGACGAAGCGCGCGATGGCCTGCCGCATGTCGACCGGACGCTTGTGGTCCATCGGCATGATGCCGAGCAATTCCTCGGCGTCATGCCGCGGCGGCTTGAAGGATGCTTCTACAGGCTTCGCGCGGTCCCATTCCAGATTGGCCATGATGTCGCGTGCGATCCGCAGCGCGTCGCGGTCGTCTTCCGCGAGATAATCGCCGAGCCCTGAAATGGAGGTATGCATCTCGGCGCCGCCGAGTTCCTCCTCGGTCGCGATCTCTCCCGTCGCCGCTTTCAACAGGGGCGGACCGGCAAGGAACGCGCGGGTGCGGCCGCGGACCATCACGATGTAGTCGGACAGTCCGGTCTGGTAGGCGCCGCCAGCGGTCGACGATCCATGCGTCACGGTGACGACGGGAAGGCCAGCAGCCGACAGCCGGGCCAGGTTACGAAAGATGTTGCCGCCGCGGATGAAATCCTCGACGCGGTAGCGCAGCAGATTGGCGCCGGCGCTCTCGACCAGTTGCACGTAAGGCAGCTTGTTCTCCAGCGCCAGTTCCTGCACCCGCAACGTCTTGTCGAGGCCGAAGGGCTGCAGTGCGCCGGCATCGATGCCGGCGTCATTGGCGCTCACCATGCAGCGAATGCCGGAAACGAAGCCGATGCCGGCGATCAGACCGCCGCCGGGCACGCTCTTCCCGGCGTCAGGCACATCGAACATGTAGCCGGCGAGCGTCGACAGTTCGATGAAGGGCGATCCGGGATCGAGCACCAGCGCCACACGCTCGCGCGGCAACAGCTGCCCGCGCTTGTGGAAACGGTCCTTGGCCGCGGCCGATGCCGCGCGGGTGCGATCTTCCAGCGCGCGCATCCGCGCAATCAGCGCCAGCATGCCTTCGCGATTGGCCTTGAAGGCGGCGCCGCCGGTTGCGATCGTCGAATCGATTACGGCCATTCTTGTTTCCTGCAGGTCGTTCCGGGGCGGCGCGCAGCGTCGAACCCGGGATCTCGAGATTCCCCGGTGTGCAAAGCACACCTGGGGTCTGGTCCTTCGGACCATCCCGGAATGACGACGTTAGAGTCGGGCACTATCACGTCCCTTTCCCGGCAAAATGTTCGCTGAAGGCCTGCCGTAGCTCGACCTTGCGCAGCTTGCCGGTCGCCGTCATCGGCATCTCGTCTAGAATACGAATGAGCTTCGGCACCTGGAAGCCGCCGAGATGCTTGCGGCAATGCTCGGCAATTGAGGCTTCATCGGCCTGCGCGCCCGGCTTCAGCTTGACGAAAGCCGACACCGCCTCGCCCCATTGCGGATGCGGCAGGCCGACCACGGCGGCGTTCTGCACGGCGGGATGCGCGAGCAGCGCCTCCTCGATCTTCACGGAGGCGACGTTCTCGCCGCCCGACTTGATCATATCCTTCTTGCGGTCGAGGAACAGCACCTCGCCGTACTCGTCGATCAGCGCGAGATCGCCGGTGTGGTGCCAGCCGAACTTGCGCGCCTCTTCGGTCGCCTTCGGGTCCTTGTAGTAGCCCATCATGACGTTGGGTCCGCGATGCACGAGTTCGCCGACCTGTCCGCGCGGCAGCAGATTGCCGTTGTCGTCCATGATCGCGGTCTCGTTGACGATCAGCGACTCGCCCCAGTAATTGCCGAAGCGTTCGAGCTGGCGATCCGGCTGCGACATCGTGGTGGCCGGATACATTTCGGTCTGGCCCGAACTCAGCACGAAATTCGGGCACATGTCGGCCATGGCCCGCTCCAGCAGCGGGCGGCCCATCGGGGCCATGGTGTAGATGCAGGTGCGTAAGCCGGAAAGATCGAACTCCCTGCGGCGGGGGGGGTCGAGGATCGCCTGGTACATCAGCGACAGGCCGACGAACACGGTCAGCTTGTCGCGCACGATCGCCTCCATGCAGACCACGGGATCGAAGCCGCGCATCAACGCCATCCGGCCGCCGACCGAGAGATAGCTCAGCAGCAGCACGTGGCCGGCGCAGTGAAACAGCGGAAACTGCCCGGTGATGCCGTCTTCGCGGCCGAGCTTCATTTCGATGGCATTGCTCATCACGGCCATGACGACCGCGAGATGACAATGCATCGCTCCCTTAGGTCGCGACGTCGTGCCCGACGTGTAGATGATCATCGCGAGATCGCGGTCGTCGATCTCGATCTCCGGCTCGATCTCGGACTGGCCCTTGATGAGATCGTTGAAGTTCTCCAGCCCCGTCGCGGCGACCTTGCCGGCGAGATCGATCGCGATCATCTGCATCCCGCGCTGCTCCAGTGCGGCGCGGCGGTCGGCCTGCGCGTGCAAGACGTCGTCGATCAGCGCGAAACGCACCTCCGCGTGATCGAGGATATAATCCATGTCCCCAGGGCCGAGCATGGTGTTGACCGGCACCCAGACCAGGCCGGCGCGGTGGATGCCGAACAGTGCTTTGACGAACTCGACGGAGTTGTTGCAGATCGTCGATATCTTCTCGCCCGGCTTCAGCCCGCGCTTTACCAGATAATTGGCGAAGCGGTTGGCGTCGTGCTCGAGTTCCGTAAAGGTCACGCGGCGCGTGCCGTCGGTGAGCGCGATGCGATCGGGAAACCGCACCGCCGCCCGCTTCAGGAGATCGCCGATCGCCACCCGCCCGATGCGGCCGGGACCGGGTACGCCGCCGGTTGCTGCAAGATTGGTCATTTTGTCCGTCCCTGGACGTGTTGAACGTAGCCGAGCGTGCCTGCCGCAGCGTCATTGCGAGGAGCTCTTGCGACGGAGCAATCCATGCCTCCTCGTGGCGCGATGGATTGCTTCGCTTCGCTCGCAATGACGGAGCTAATGCGTGGTTCCGAAAATCTGCCGCGCTTCCGCCGGGCTGGCGATCTCGCGGCCCGCGCGTCGCGCGCAGCCGGCGATTTCCTCGATCAATTGCCCGTTCGAGGTCACCTTGGCGCCGTTGGCGAGATAGAACGTGTCTTCCAGACCGGTACGCAAATGTCCCCCGAGATCGGCACAGCGCTGGTGCAGCGGCCAGATTTCGGCGCGGCCGATCGCGGTGACCTGCCAATGCGCCTTCGGCAGCTTCAGCTTGAGCAGGATCGGCAGCAGGTCGGGATCGGCAGGCATGCCGGAGGCGACGCCCATCACGAAATTATATTCGAGCGGCCCGGAATACATGCCGGTCTGATTGTACATGCCGACGCAGCGCACGATGCCGACGTCGAAGCATTCGAACTCGGGGATCGTGCCCGCTTCCTTCATCACATCGAGATAGTCCTGCACCTTCTCGACCGCGTTATCGAACATCATCGGCGGCCAGGCCCAGGTGTTGTCGGCCTTGACCTTGAGATAGTTCAGCGAACCGGCGTTGCAGGCCGCGATCTCGGGCCTGGTCTCGCGCACGCAATCGAGCGCGCCCTGGTATTTCGGACCCGAGGTGCCGGTGGTGTGGTTGATGATGACGCCGGGACAGGCTTCGCGGATCGCCTGCTGAATTTCCCTGGAGACGCTGACGTCCCAGGACGGCAGATGGCCCTTGTTCGGCTCCTGCTGGCGCAGATGGACATGCATGATGCTGGCGCCGGCGTTGAACGCGGCCCTGGCCTCGCGCGCCATCTGCTCCGGCGTCACGGGCACATTGTGCTGTTTCGGATCGGTCAACACGCCGTTCAGCGCGCAGGTAATGACGGCCTTGTCGCCCATGGATCAACCTTCGGAAACGGGACGCGAGAGATCGCGCGAATATCGAGCGCGATCATGCGTCCCGCATCAGCCGGCTTCTTGCGTCAACCCGCTATTGGCGGCGGCGACACGGCGGTGGCTGTAGATCGCCAGATCGCGCGAGCCGGAAAAGATCGCGCGCGGCTTCAGGCCATAGAAGCGGCGGATCGAGTGGCTGAAATGCGTGGAGTCGGGATAGCCGATGTCCTGCGCCAGATGCGCAAGGTTGATGTCCTGGTTGGCGAAGTGCAGCAGATGCCGCGCGCGCTTCCAGGCGCGGAACGAGCGGAACGAGATTCCGGTCTCTTCCTTGAACAGATGCAGGAAGCGCGACGGCGACAGACCGGCCTCGGCGGCGCAACTCGCGGCCGTCACCGGCTCGCCGGAGAATTTTCCGATCTGCACGATCGCACGCGCCACGCGAGGGTCGAGTTCGCGCCGCGGCAGCACCTCGCCGAGGCATAGCGAATCGAATTCGGCGCTGGAAAAATCATTGTCGGCATGCCGCTCGCGCAATTCGAGATAGGCGGCGCGAATGCGGTTGGCAAAGACCGCGCCCTCGGGTCCGCCGAGGCGCGCTGCGAACTCTTCGAGGGCGCCGGGGCGGATGCTCTCCGGCTCGATCACGATGCTGAGCACCGAACGATAATCGCTGGCGATGGTGTGCCTGACGTTCGGCAGCACGGCGATCATTTCGCCATGGGTCTGCCGGCCATCCGATGCCGTGAACCAAAGGCCGCCTTCGAGCGCGACATAGATGTTGAAGCCGCCCGAGCAGCGTTGCCGCGGCCTGCCGAGCAGGCCGGCATAGAACACGCGTTCCGGGGTAATCAGCATCAGATGGCCCGACTTGCGGCCGATATCGTCCATGGGTGCTCCTCCTCGCGCGGCTCTCTGGCCGCTGCGACGGGGCAACCATAGCGGAAAATTGCGGACTGACTACGGCGGAGTTGGTCATCCCGGCATGGTGCATAAGCACCCGGCCCGGAATGGCACACGATCAAGCTCGTATACGCGGTACCACGTTCTGTTCGACGCCGGCCTTGCGTTCCGCCGCCACCGCCCGCTTGTAGCCGTCGCGCTCCTGCAGCCGGGCCCAGTAGGCCGCGACATTGGGACCGAAATCCTTGGCGAGGCCGATATTGCCGGCCAGCCGCAGCGCGTAGCCATTGACGATATCGGCCGCGGTGAACCGCCCGGCGCAGAGGAATTCCGAATTCGCGGTCGCGGCCTCGACCGCGCGCAGCCGGCCGAGGAACCATTTTGCGTAGTCGCCGGCGACTTGCGGGTTCCGCCGTTCTTCCGGTTCGAGCTGGCTGTATCGCAGCACCAGTGTCTGCGGGAAAGTCAGCGTCGCGTCGCTGAAATACATCCAGTTCAGGAACGCGGCATAGGCCGGATCGTCCAGCCCGACCACCAGCGGCGACGGCCCGTATTTGGTGCCGAGGTAGTAACAAATGCCTGATGACTCCGTCATTTTGGCATCGCCATCGATCATGAACGGAATCGTTCCCAACGGATTGATCGCGAGATATTCCTTCGCGAGCGCCCGCGGTGGAAACGGCAGCATCTTGAGCTCGTATGGCAAGCCCATCTCTTCCAGCATCCAGAGCGGACGGAACGAGCGCGCGCCGTCGCAGTGATAGAGCGTGATCATCAGCCGTTCTCTTTATCCCTGTTCCCGATATCTCTTATTGGATTTTCGGCAGCGTGCCCATCATCTTGCACAAGACGGTCAGCATCACCTCGTCGGCGCCGCCGCCGATCGAGGTCAGGCGGCTGTCGCGATAGGCGCGGCTGACCGGCGTCTCGTTCATGAAGCCCATGCCGCCCCAGAACTGCAGACAGGCATCGGTAAGCTCGCGCCCCAGACGCCCAGCCTTGAGCTTGGCCATGGTGGCAAGCCGCGTCACGTCCTCGCCCGCGACCAGTTGCTCGGCGGCGCGATAGATCAGCGCGCGCAGCAACTCTACTTCGGTCTGCATTTCCGCCAGCTTGAAATGAACCGTCTGGTTATCGAGGATCGACTTTCCGAACGCCTTGCGGTTGCGGGTATATTCGATGGTCTCGGCGATGATGAATTCGTGCGCCTTGAGGCAGGCCGCTGCGCCCCACAGCCGCTCTTCCTGGAACTGGATCATCTGGTAGGTAAAGCCCTTGCCTTCCTCGCCGATGCGGTTGCGCTTGGGCACCCGGACATTGTCGAAGAAGATTTGCGCGGTGTCGGACGAGCGCATGCCCATCTTGTCGAGCTTGCGCGCCACCTGCACGCCCTTGCTCTTCATCGGCACGCAGATCAACGACTTGTTGCGGTGGGCCTGATCGTCGCTGGTATTGGCGAGCAGGCAGATCCAGTCGGCCTGCACGCCATTAGTGATCCACATCTTGCCGCCGTTGATGACGTAGTCGTCGCCATCGGAGCGCGCCTGGGTCTTGATCGACGCGACGTCCGACCCCGCGCCCGGCTCGGAGACGCCGACACAGGCCACCGCATCGCCCGCGACCGCGGGAGCAAGAAACTCGCGGCGCACCTCATCCGAACCGAACCGCGCCAGCGCCGGCGTCGCCATGTCGGTCTGCACCCCGATCGCCATCGGCACGCCGCCGCATTTGATCGCGCCGAGTTCCTCGGCCATCATCAGCGCATAGGAATAATCGAGCCCCTGCCCGCCGAACTCCACCGGCTTGTTGAGCCCGAGGAAGCCGAGATCGCCGAGCTTCTTGAACAGCTCGTGCGCCGGGAAGATGTCGTTGTTCTCCCATTCGTCGACGAAGGGATTGATCTCGGCGGCGATGAACTTTTGCAGGATTCGGCGGGGTTCGCCGTGGTCGGCGGTGAAAAGCATCGGTTCAACTTTCCTTCGTCATTCCGGGGCAATGCGCAGCATCGAACCCGGAATCTCGATCCGTTAATGCGACTTCTGGATTCCGGGTTCGCGTCTTCGACGCGCCCCGGAATGACGGCTACAGCCCCATCTGCCTTGACGCGAGATCCTTCATGATCTCCTCCGTCCCGCCGCCGATGGCGTTGACCTTGACCTCGCGGTAGATGCGCTCGACCTTGACGCCGCGCATGAAGCCGGCGCCGCCGAAGATCTGCACCGCCTCCGAGGCGCAGAACGCCATGGTCTGGGTCGCCTGGTTCTTCATCATGCAGATCTCGGCAACCGGGCTCTCGTCCTGCCCGAGCCGCCACGCCAGCATTTCCAGCATCGCCTGCGATGCCGCGACCTTCTGCGCCATGTCGACCAGCTTGTGACGGATCACCTGATGCTGCGCGATCGGCTTGCCGAACGTCTTGCGCTCCCTGGCATAGGCGATAGCCTCCTCGACGCAGACCCGGGCGTAGGCGGTGCAGCTCGCCGCCATGCCCATGCGCTCGCTGTTGAAATTGTGCATGATAAGCTTGAAGCCCTGGCCTTCCTCGCCGATCAGGTTTTCGGCAGGCACCTGGCATTCATCGAAATGCAGCGTCGCGGTATCCGAGGCCCACCAACCCATCTTCTTCAGCTTGGTGCGCGACAGGCCCGGCGTATCGCCCTCGATCAGCAGCAGGCTGACGCCGCTTGGTCCCTCGCCGCCGGTACGCACCGCTACCGTCAGATAGTCCGCCCGCATGCCTGACGTGATAAAAGTCTTCTCGCCGCTGACGACATAATGGTCGCCGTCCCGCCTCGCCTTGGTGCGGAGATTGGCGACGTCGGAGCCGCCACTCGGCTCGGTGATCGCGAGCGCTGAAATCTTCTCGCCCGCCAGCACCTGCGGCAGCACCCGCGCCCGGACTTCGGGCCTTGCGGCGCGCGCGATCGGCGGCGAGCCGATGGTGTGGCTCATCAGGCTCGAGCTGACCCCGCCGGCACCGGCGCGCGCCAGCTCCTGCGACGCCACGATCTTCATGAACTGGTCGGCCGGCACGCCGCCGAATTCCTCGGGAAAGCCGAGTCCGAGCAGGCCGACCGCGGATGCCCTGCGATAAAGCTCGCGCGGAAACTCGCCGGCCTCGTCCCACTCATGGGCGTAAGGCTCGATCTCCCGCGTCACGAAGCGGCGCATCACGTCGCGGAAGGCCTCGTGTTCGGCCGTATAGAACGGGCTCTGCACTTTTGTGCGCTCCAGCATGCTTTCCTCCCACAGGGAATCACGATGGCCCGATTTGCCCGGCGCAAACTTGCGTTGAGCGGCTGGCCAGCAACTGAACACAAGACCGTTTGCGCGAGCATGCCCTAGCCTTGATTCAAAGCCAACAAGAGCTCACGGGCCGCTGGCCGGGGAGGATGAGGCATGATCCGATCGCTCAATGCAGTCCCGGCGTTCTTCCTGACAGCACTGCTGTCGCTTGCCGCGGCGACGACGGCCTCCGCCCAGCAACCCGGCATCTCCGATACCGAGATCAAGTTCGGCAATATCATGCCGTATAGCGGGCCGGCATCGGCGCTCAGCGTCACTGGCAAGGCGTTTGCGGCCTATTTCGACCTGGTCAACGAGAAGGGCGGCGTCAACGGGCGCAAGCTCAATATGGTCTCGCTCGACGACGGCTTCTCGCCGCCGAAGACGGTGGAGGCGACGCGCCGGCTGGTCGAGAATGACGGCGTCGCCTTCATGTTCGGAACGATGGGCACCGCGCCGAGTTCGGCGACCGCGAAATATCTCAACGGCGCCAAGGTGCCGCACCTGTTCCTGATCAGCTCGGCTTCGAAATGGAACGATCCGGTCAACCAGCCCTGGCTGATGGCGCTGCCCTGGGCGCCCAATTATGTCGAGGAAGCCGGCATCGAAGTCCGCTTCGCCCGCGCCAAAAATCCCAATGCGCGGTTTGCGATCCTTTATCAGAACGACGATGCCGGGAAGGATTATCTGCGCGGCGTCAAGGAAGCGCTCGGCGCCGACGCCGACAAGCTGATCGCGCTGGCGACGAGTTTCGAGGTCGCCGATCCCACGGTCGATTCGCAGATCCTGACGCTCGCCAACACCAAGGCCGACGTCTTCCTGATCTACAGCGTGACGCCGCGCGCCTGCGCGCAGGCGATCCGGAAGGCCTATGAAACCGGCTGGCGACCGATGCGGTTCATCTCCTCGGGCTGCGCCAACAAGGAAACCGTGATGGTGCCGGCGGGCCTCGAGGCGGCCAGCGGCATCATGTCGGTTGGCTCGTTGAAGCCATACGCCGCCGATTCCACCGACCCCGACATGGTCGCCTATCGGGAGTTCATGAAGGCGCGGGTGCCGAATGTCGACCCCGCCAATTTCGCCGCCGGCTACGGCTACATGGTGGCGCAGGCGCTGGTCGTCGTGCTCGAGCAGTGCAAGAACAATCTGAGCCGCGAGAACATCATGGCGCAGGCGGCGAACCTCAAGGACGTGTCGCTGCCGCTGCTGATGCCCGGCGTCAAGCTCAACACCACGCCGAAGGACTACCGTCCGATCAAGGACGGCTACATGGTCGAGTTTCGCGACGGCCAGTTCAACGTGATCAGCGAACTGCTGCGCGGTTCCTGACCGGGAAGCGGCGTGCCTCTGACGTCATCTCACGTCTTACCAAGAGAGATGCCCAACCCCGCCAGATGGGTATCCACGAACTGCGCCAACTGCCGGCGCAGCTTTTCCGGCGGTACTGCGACCATTCGCTCCTCGAGGCCGAGCGAAATAATGCCGTGCACGGCTGAAAACATCATGCGCGCCAGCAACGCCACCTCGTCCGGATCGCGGTCGGGCAGCAGGCGGACCAGCGGCTCATGCATCAGCGCGAACGCCTGCATCACCATCCCCAGGATGTCCTCGGGGAAGGGACGGTCGTCCTCCATCCGGTGCTCGAACAGCGAGCGCAACAGATTGGCGTGATCGGCCGCGAACGCCAGGTAGGTCCCGGCCAGTCCGTGGAGTTGGCGGACCGGGTCCTCGGCCGGGACCGCCACCAGCCGGGCCGTCAGAGCCTGAACCGTCTCCCGATTGACCGTCAGGATCAGGCCGTCGAAGTCCCCGAACTCGTTATAGACGCTCCCGATCGAGCAGTCGGCGGCCTCGGCCACATCCCGAACCTTCAATGATCTCAATCCATTAGCGGCGATTATGGCACGCGCGGTCTCGACCATGAGACGGCGGCGCAAAGTTTTTTTGCGGTCTCGCGAAGATTCTTCTTGAGCACTGCTCACGTTTGGCCTATATATTTTGAACAATGTTCATTTTCAACCAGGAGCCACTTACATGCAGACCGTCGTTTCCCAACTGACCACCTCTTTCGTCGACGATGCCATCGAACTCGTGAAGGGATTTGGCAAGGTTATCGTCCACATCGCCACCGCGCCGATCGAGCGCATGGCTGATGCCTGCGACGTCGGCGGCGTTCTCGCCCGCCAGCGGTCGGCGCGGCGCCTGCGCGCAGCCAATCGCCCGCACAGCCGGTGGAAGCTGTTCGGCTCCCTGCACCATCTGACCTGAGGCGCTGCCGCTTTCCTTCAAATGCGACTCCAATCGTAAGAATGGGATCACTATGCCGCAGCAAATCGTTCACCAAACCCTCCCGCAGCGATGTCCGGATAACTTTCCGTACAACCTTTCAATGCAAGCGTGCCCGCCAGCCACCTCGCGCATCGGCGAGAGCCTTCGCGCGACCGACGACGCTCACTTTAGTTAGCTCACGATCCCAAGACCACATCCGGGATTACCCGGCGGAAGCAACAGGTAAGTCATAGTCATGATCAAGGAATTGCTGTCCTCTCGCCGCTTCGGCCCGCTGTTCGGCTCTCAATTCTGTTCGGCCCTGAACGACAATGTGCTGAAGAATGCGCTCGTCATCATGCTGCTCTACGGCGTGGCCGCCGAAGAGGGCGCGCCGCTGGTGACACTGGCCGGTGCAGTCTTCATCTTCCCGTTTTTCGTGCTTTCGGCGCTCGGTGGCGAGTTGGCCGACAAGTTCGTCAAGATGACCGTCGCGCGACGGCTGAAATTCGCCGAAATATTTGCCGCCTGCTTTGCAGCCGCCGGCTTCTACATGCATTCGATTCCCTTGCTGTTCGTGGCGCTGGCGCTGTTCGGCGTGATCGCCGCGCTGTTCGGCCCGGTGAAATACGCGATCCTGCCCGATCAGCTATCGCTCTCCGAACTCGCAACCGGCAACGCCCTTGTCGAGGGCGCGACCTTCCTGGCGATCCTGATCGGCACGATCGCCGGCGGACTGCTGGTCGCAGGCGCGTCGCACATGGGATGGATCTGCCTGGCGGTGGTCGGGTTGTCGGTCCTGTCCTGGGCGTTCGCGGCCCGTATCCCCGTGACCCAGCCGTCCGCGCCTGATCTCGTGATCACGACCAATCCCTGGACTTCCACCGTTCACCTCCTGAAGACGCTCTACGCCGAACCGCGCCTGTGGGACGGCATGGTGATCGTGTCCTGGTTCTGGATGGTTGGCGCGATCGTGCTGTCGCTGCTGCCCGCGCTGGTCAAGGGCGGCATCGGCGGCACCGAAGGCGTCGTGACGGTCTGCCTCGCCGTGTTCGCGATCGGCATTGCCGCGGGCTCGCTGTTTGCCGCGCAGCTCAGCCACGTGCGCCCGAATCTCGCGCTGGTGCCGATCGGCGCCATCGTGATGGGCATCGTCGGTCTCGATCTGGCATGGGCGATCGGCAGCACGGTGCACGGAACGGACGTGACGGCCGCTGCATTCGTGACTTCGTTCGCCGGCGTCCGGATGCTGACCGACTTCTTCCTGTTCGCGTTCGGCGGCGGCCTGTTCGTGGTGCCGTCCTTCGCCGCGGTCCAGGCCTGGTCCGCGCCGTCGGAACGCGCCCGCGTGATCGCCGCCGGCAACGTGCTGCAGGCGGCCTTCATGGTGGTGGGATCGCTGCTCGTCGCCGGCTTGCAGGCCGCTGGCGTTCCGGTCGCCTGGATCTTCTTCGGCCTTGCGGTCGCAAGCTTCGGCTCGGTCTGGTTCGTGCTCGGCAAATGGGGTCGCGAAGGCGTGCGCGACTTCGGCGCGCTGCTGTTTCGCGCGCTGTTCCGCGTCGAGGTCCGCGGCATGGAAAATCTGCCGCCACCCGGCACCCGCATGCTGATTGCGCCGAACCATGTCAGCCTGGTCGATGGCCCGCTGCTGCACGCCACGCTGCCGATCGACGCCAGCTTTGCCGTCGACACCGGGATTTCCAAGGCGTGGTGGGCAAAACCGTTCCTGAAGCTGATCAAGCACTACACCATGGACCCGACCAAGCCGCTGGCGGCGCGCGACCTGATCAAGCTGGTGGCGTCGGGCGAGCCGGTGGTGATTTTCCCCGAGGGCCGCATCACGGTGTCGGGTTCGCTGATGAAGGTTTACGACGGCACCGCGATGATCGCCGACAAGGCCGATGCGATCGTTGTGCCTGTCCGCATCGAAGGCGCGCAGCGTTCGCGCCTGAGCTACCTGAAGAATGGCGAGATCAAGCGCTCGTGGTTCCCCAAGGTGACGATCACGATCCTGCCGCCGGTGAAATTGTCGATCGACCCGGCCCTGAAGGGCAAGACCCGTCGCAACGCGGCAGGCGCCGCGCTGCAGGACGTCATGATCGACGCCGTGGTCCAGAACGCCATGCTCGACCACACCTTGTTCGAAGCGCTGGCCCATGCCCGCCGCGACCGCGATACCGGCAAGCCGATCATCGAGGACGCGCTCGGCACCAAACTGACCTATCGCAAGATGATCCTGGGCGCCCAGGTCTTGAGCCGCAAGCTCGAGAACGGCACGGTTGCCGGCGAGAACGTCGGCGTGCTGCTGCCGAATTCGGCCGGCGTCGCCGTCGTGTTCATGGCGCTGCAGACCATCGGCCGCGTGCCGGCGATGCTCAATTTCTCCGCCGGCCCGGTCAACGTGCTGGCGGCGATGCAGGCCGCGCAGGTGAAGACCGTGCTGACCTCGAAGGCGTTCATCGAGAAGGGCAAGCTCGACAAGCTGGTCGCCGCCATCGTCGGACAGGCCAGCGTCGTGTACCTGAGGACGTGCGCGCCGGCATCGGTTCGCTCGACAAGGTCCGCGGACTGCTCGCCGGCACCGCGCCGCGCGTGGCGCGCAAGGCTGACGATGCGGCGGTGATCCTGTTCACGTCGGGATCGGAAGGCACGCCCAAGGGCGTGGTGCTCTCCCATCGCAACATCCTGGCCAATGCGGCCCAGGCACTGGCGCGGGTCGACGCCAACGCCAACGACAAGGTGTTCAACGTGCTTCCCGTGTTCCACTCCTTTGGCCTGACGGGCGGCATGATGATGCCGATGCTGGCCGGCATCCCGATCTTCATGTATCCGTCGCCGCTGCACTACCGGATCGTGCCGGAGCTGATCTACCAGACCGGCGCCACCATCCTGTTCGGCACCGATACCTTCCTCTCCGGCTACGCGCGCTCGGCCCATGCCTACGACTTCCGCACCCTGCGCCTCGTGATCGCCGGCGCGGAAGCGGTCAAGGACCGCACGCGGCAGGTCTACATGGAGCGCTACGGCATCCGTATCCTCGAAGGTTACGGCGTCACCGAGACCGCGCCCGTGCTGGCGATGAACACGCCGATGGCGAATCGTCCGGGCACGGTCGGCCGGCTGTCGCCGCTGATGGAAGCCCGCCTCGATCCGGTCCCCGGCATCGAGGAAGGCGGACGCCTGTCGGTGCGCGGGCCCAACGTGATGCTCGGTTATCTCCGTGCGGAAAACCCCGGCGTGCTGGAGCAGCTCACCGGCGGCTGGCACGACACCGGCGACATCGTCGCCATCGATGCGGCCGGCTTCATCGCCATCAAGGGCCGGGCCAAGCGCTTCGCCAAGATTGCCGGCGAGATGGTTTCGCTGTCGGCGGTCGAAGCCATGGCCGCAGCGCTGTGGCCGCAGGCGATGTCGGTTGCGGTCTCGATTCCCGATGTACGCAAGGGCGAGCGGATCGTGCTCCTGACCACGCAGAAGGACGCCGAGCGCCCGGCGATGCAGCGCCAGGCCAAGGCCGTCGGCGCGTCCGAGCTGGCGGTGCCGGCCGATATCCGCATCGTCGGCAACGTGCCGCTGCTGGGCTCCGGCAAGACCGATTACGTCGGCGCGACCAATCTCGCCAAGGAGCTTGCGGCGACGGCCGAACCGGTGCGGCAGCAGGAAGTCGCTGAACAGGAAGTCGCATAACGCTATCGCGTCGCCGCGGGATCGATGACGGTCCTGCGGCGAGCCAGTCGCACGAGCGTGCCAGAGTGGCCCTCGGCACTGGTATTGAGGATAGCCGGGCTTCGCATCAGCGATCTTCGACCGCCGCTTGCGCCCCAAAGCGGACATGCCTTTGCGATCTCGAATTGATGCGCAGCAGAGCGGTCAGTTTACTTTTTCGTCGACCCTATGGCACGTTCGATTGCCTGCATAACGAGAATCTTGAAATTCTTTTCCTCGGAGCAGAAGTTTACTAGCTTGGTCACGTTGTCTTCAAAACCCTGTTCATCGATAATCGGATTGTTGCGTTGGCCGTGGTAGAAGCCACTTAACCAAACAGCAACCGATCTCGTAGAACCAACTTTCGCATGAACGAATTGGTCACAAGTAACTTTAGTGGCGTCTATCGTCACCTGAGCCTGAACGGGCGAGGTGAAGAAAAATGCGCCAGCGGCCGCTACTACAACGAAAATGGCACGCATCGAACACGCTCCTTCGCGTCTGCCCCAAAGCGGGCGTATAGACTCCACCCATAATCGACAGCCGATAAACAATCCCGGCGTGTTGATCTAAATCAAGACAGGCATTCTGCTTGCGTTATCGGCTTGACCGTTTCGTCCACGACGGGATGCTCACTCTTGACCATGGAGGCTCATCCATGCCCACCTATATCTCGCTGATCAACTTCACTCAGAAGGGCGCCGAGGCGATCAAGGACGGGCCCAGGCGCCTCGAAATGGCAAAGCAACGCTTCCGCGATGCCGGCGCCGAGCTAAAGGCCTTTTACCTCGTAATGGGCCAGTATGATGCCGTGTCCATCGTTGAAGCGCCGAACGACGAAGTTGTAGCAAAGCTCGCCCTGGGGAACGCGGCCCTCGGATTTGTACGGTCGCAGACGTGTCGGGCGTTCGGAGAGGACGACTACAAGAGGATCGTTGCATCTTTGTAGGTGAATTTCGTCTCTCAAATACAAAGCCCCGGCCTCGTGCCGGGGCTTTGGTTGCCGGCGATCCCACTCTCGCGCTGACGGCTCGGATCGCGGCGGCAGATCGGCCGCGAGATCGTGAAGGTGTGTCCACCAGCCACTCCACGCAAGACAGCATCCCTATTTGGTCTCTCATCTGCTAAATTGAATGCCGTCAGGCAAACAGGCGGCGCGAGGCCGCTTGATGTGGAGGAGACCGTGGCCGTACGCCATTACGACTGGATCGCCCATTTCGGCCGTCGCACGCCGGACAAGATCGCGGCCATCGACCTCGCCAGCGACCGCCGCCTCTCCTACGCGCAATTCGATATCAGGATCTCGCGGCTTGCCACCCATCTGCGCGAGGCGCTCGGCGTCACGCGCGGCGACCGCGTCGCCGTGCTGGCGCTCAACACCACGGATACGCTCGAGGTGCAGTTCGCCTGCGGCCGCATCGGCGCGGTGTTCCTGCCGCTGAATACGCGGCTGACGGTTCCGGAGTTACAGTTCATCGTCGGAGACGCCTCGCCGAGCGTGATGGTTCACGACGCCGACCTCGCCGAAATCGCGCTGTCCGTCGCCAGGCTTTGCAATGTTTCGGCAACGCTGCTGTTCGGATCTGGCGGCAGCTATGAGGCGGCGATCGCCGCCTCGAAGCCGATCGATACGTTCGAACTCGTCACCCACGACGATATCTCGACCATCATGTACACGTCGGGCACCACGGGCCAGCCGAAGGGCGCGATCATCACCCATGGCATGACGTTCTGGAATTGCGTCAATCTCGGCGGCCCCGCCTACGTCTCGCCGTCGACGGTGCTGCTTACCGTGCTGCCGCTGTTCCACACCGGCGGGCTGAATTGCTACACCAACCCGGTGCTGCATGCCGGCGGCACCGTGCTGATCATGCGCGCGTTCGACCCGGGTCTTTCGCTGCAACTGATCAGCGATCCCGCCTACGGCGTCACGCAGTTCTTCGGGGTGCCGGCGATCTACCAGTTCATGGCGCAGCATCCGGCATTTGCCAGCGCCGATTTCAGCCGCCTGGTGATCGGCGGCGTCGGCGGCGCGCCGATGCCGGTGCCGCTGCTGAAAGTGTGGGAAGAACGCGGCGTCGCCCTGCAGCAGGGCTATGGCATGACCGAGACGTCACCGGCGGTGCTGGCGCTCGACCGCGAAGACGCCGCGCGCAAGGCAGGCTCGTCCGGCAAGCCGGTGCTGCACACCGAAGTGCGGATCGTCCGTCCCGACGGCACCGACGCCGATGTCGGCGAACTCGGCGAACTCTGGGTCAGGGGGCCGAACGTCACGCCGGGCTACTGGAACAGGCCGGACGCCAATAAATCATCGTTCACGGACGGCTGGCTGCACACCGGCGACGCCACGCGCATCGATGAAGAAGGTTTCTACTACATCGTCGACCGCTGGAAGGACATGTACATTTCCGGCGGCGAGAACGTCTATCCGGCCGAGGTCGAGAGCGTTCTGCATCAGCTCACCGCGATCGCCGAAGCCGCGGTGATCGGCATCCCCAACGAGCAATGGGGCGAGGTCGGCATGGCGATCGTCGCCGTGAAGCCCGGCCAGAAACTAACGCCCGAGGACATTCACGCCCATTGCGCCGCCAACCTCGCGCGCTTCAAGTGCCCGCGGCTGATCGAGTTCGTCGACGCGCTGCCGCGCAACGCAACAGGCAAGATCCACAAGCCGACGCTGCGCAAGCAGTTCAATGCGCCGAGCGCGACCGACAAGCTTGCTTCGTAATCGCCTACCCCAACGTCATGCCCCGCGAAGGCGGGGCATCCAGTAAACACCGGCAGTAACGACTGAACCGCAACGTCTCGGCGTACTGGATCGTCCGCCCCAGTGCGCAATTGCGCACAAGGCGGACGATGACAGTGGAGGGAATGGAGACCGTTAGCCCGGCAAGAACAGCGCGAACGATTCCTCCGTCGTTCGCCGCAAGTGCTGACGGTACAGCGCATGATTGGGATCGTCGGCTGACACCCGTCCGAAGCTCGGGTTGGCGACCATCTTGATCGGCAGATAGGCGATTGGCGCCGCGATCGGCGTCAGCAGCGAGCCGCGGCCTGCGAGCAGCGTGGTGATGATGCCGTACATCTCTCCCGAGATCGCCAGATGCGCCAGCGTGATCAGGCGATGCTGGCCGTGCCGGTTGGTAACGAGATAGATGTGACGGGACTGGTTCGGCACCGCGACTTCGCCGAACTGGGTGTAGGCCGCGTCCTGCCGTTCGCTTTCGCGAAACACCAGTGATGAAGCCGCAATGTCCCAGCTGATCTCGGTGCGATAGGCGAAGATCGCATCCTTGTCGCCGAACGAGGGGCGCACCGTGACGTAGGTGCCCTCGAACCATGCCACAGCGCGGCGTGAATAGGCGCCGAGGCTGTCCGGCGCGACTTCGCCGTTGACGGCGGCGGCGGGTGGCGGCGCCGCCTCCCCCGCCTGGCGCAGGGAGACGCCGAGCGCCTGTTCGAGGCGGACGGTGGTGGCGAGGGTGAACGGGCGGCGGCCGCCCAGCACCTTTTCGAGCGTCGAAAGGCTGAGCCTGGCCTGCTCGGCCAGCGCTTGCCGCGAGATGCGGCGTCGCGCGATTTCCTCTCGGATCTTGTCGGCCACCTGCCGGCTTTGCTCGGCGGAAAGCTGCTTGTCCGGCACTGACATCTTTACCCCTGACTTATCAACGCCAGTCTAGCAGACGCACAATCCATCACAAACCCGCACAAAGCCGCCCCGGCCGTGGCTGTGTCCGGTGGCGGGCGACTGAACAATGCCGATCATTCCGCTCGCGCCAGATCAGCGGATTCCACATCCTCTTCGCACGGCGACATCGCCGTTCGGAGAGACGACATGACGACATGCGACGAAATTGAGGCCGACAAATGCAGCGAACAGCCCAGCCTGATCAGGCTGGTGCTGTTCTTCGTGATGCAAGGCGTTGCCGTAATCCTGGTCGGGTTCGCGGCATTATTTTTGAGCTTCGAGCCGGTATGGTCGGCGGAGCGCCTGCAATCCAACTTCCTCAAGCCAGGCGATGCCCGCGCCGGCTCGCTGCTGCTCAGGAACGACGAGGGATATGCCGATGCTTCCAGGCTCGGCGTCGACGTCGACCTCACCGTTTCAGGTCCCACGGTCCGCGCCCGCATCACCCAGATCTTCCGCAACCCGTCGAAGGACTGGGTCGAGGCGGTCTACGTCTATCCGCTGCCCGCAGGCGGCGCGGTGGATTCGCTGAAGATGGTGATCGGCGATCGCGTCGTGGTCGGCGACATCAGGGAGCGGCAGCAGGCGAAGGCGATCTACGAACAGGCCAAACAGAGTGGACACAAGGCGGCGCTGACCGAACAGGAGCGGCCGAACATCTTCACCAACTCCGTCGCCAATATCGGCCCCGGCGAAACCGTGCTGGTGCAGATCGAATATCAGGAGCCGGTGCAGCAATCCGGCAACGAATTCTCGCTGCGGGTGCCGATGGTGGTCGCCCCGCGCTACAATCCGGCGCCGGTCGTGCAGAGCGTCGACTTCCGGCCCGACAGCGGCGGCTGGGGTTCGACCAAATCCGATCCCGTGCCGGATCGCGACCGCATCTCGCCTGAAGTGCTCGATCCCGCGACCAATGCGCCGGTCAATCCGACCCGCATCACTGTACGGCTGCAGGCCGGCTTCCCGCTCGGCGAGGTCAGGAGCCACCATCATGCGATCAAGACCGAAAAGCCTGACGCCAACACGAGCATCATCCGGCTTGCCGAAGGCGCGGTGCCGGCGGACCGCGATTTCGAGCTGACCTGGAAGCCCGCCGCCGAGCAGGCGCCCTCGGTCGGACTGTTCCGCGAGCGCGTCGGCGACAGCGACTATTTGCTCGTCTTCGTGACGCCACCCTCGGTCGAACAGGTGCAGCAGAAGCCGCTGCCGCGCGAGGTGATCTTCGTGATCGACAATTCCGGCTCGATGGGCGGCGTCTCGATCGTCCAGGCCAAGGCGAGCCTGATCTACGCCCTCGGCCGCCTGCAGCCGAACGATCGCTTCAACGTCATCCGCTTCGACCACACCATGGATGCGCTGTCCCCGTCAGCCGTGCCGGCCGACAGCGAGCACATCGGCCAGGCCACCTCCTTTGTCGGCGCACTGCAGGCCAATGGCGGCACCGAAATGGTGCCGGCGATGCGTGCGGCGCTGTTCGACAAGGCCGGCGACGCGAACCTGGTTCGGCAGGTCGTGTTTCTCACCGACGGCGCGATCGGCAACGAGCAGCAATTGTTCGAGACCATCAACGCGCTGCGGGGACGTTCGCGCATCTTCATGGTCGGCATCGGCTCAGCCCCGAACACCCATTTGATGACGCGCGCCGCCGAACTCGGCCGCGGCACATTCACTCACATTGGGTCGGTCGAACAGGTCGAGGAGCGCATGCGCGGCCTGTTCGCCAAGCTGGAGAATCCCGCGGTGACCAGTCTCGTCGCAAAGTTCTCCGAAGCCGGCGCCGACATGACGCCGGCCGCGCTGCCCGACATCTATCGCGACGAGCCGCTGGTTCTGGCGGCCAAGCTCGACAAGCTCGCGGGCTCGGTCGAGATCAAGGGCCGCGTCGGCGACCGTCCCTGGACCGTCACCCTGCCGCTGGCGAATGCGGCCGAGGGCAAGGGTCTCTCCAAGCTCTGGGCGCGGCGCAAGATCACGGATGCGGAAGTTGCGCGCACCACGCGGCAGGCCACGCCCGAGGACGCCGACAAGACCATTCTGGCGCTGGCGCTCGAGCATCAGCTCGTCACCCGCCTGACCAGCCTGGTCGCGTTCGACAAGACGCCGAGCCGGCCCGAGGGCGCGCCACTCAAGCTCTCGGAACTGCCGATCAACCTGCCGGCAGGCTGGGACTTTGAGAAGGTGTTCGGCGAGCGCCCACGCGCTCCGGCAGTGCCGACCGAGCGGCGCGCGGATGCGGGCGAAGTTCAGGTCGCGGCGCTGAAGCGGGCGCAGCCAATCGTGCCGCCGGCGCCCAACAGCGTGCCGCTGCCGAAGACAGCAACCGACGCCGAGCTGAAGATGATTGCGGGTGTGATCCTGCTCACGGTCAGCCTGATCCTGCTCGTGTTCACTCGACGCCAGATGTCATTGCCCTGACATCCCCTGAAAGGAGGAGACCTCCCCGACCTCCTCCTTACAGAGCGCGCGCGGCTCCACCCGTCCCCCAAGGCCGCGCGCGCCGTTTTTTTTCTCCACTGCCGTCATTGAATTGCGCAAATGCCCCGCTTCATCCTCCCTCTCCTCCTCGCCGTCGCCGGCCTGATCCTGTTCGGCCAGGGTGCCTACATCCACGCCAAGGCGCTGCTCGCACAGGTGCTGCTGGAGCGGGCCTTTGCGCAAACCATCGCAACCGGGCACGAGACCAAGCCGTGGTCGTGGGCCGACACCTGGCCGGTCGCGCGCATCGAGGTGAAGCGGCTCGGCGCCCATGCGGTCGTGCTCGCCGGCAGCAGCGGCCAGGCGCTCGCCTTCGGCCCGGGCCATGTCGAACGCACGCCTGATGCAGGGGTGCGCGGCGTCGCGGTCTATTCGGCGCATCGCGATACGCATTTCGCGTTCCTGAAGAACCTCGTCATCGGTGATGAGATCGAGGTGACGCGAGGCGACGGCGGATCCTTCCGCTACCGGGTGGATGGCACTTCGGTGGTGCGCTTCGATGACTCCGGCATCGATCCGCTCGCGGATGGATACAAACTCGTGCTGTCGACCTGCTGGCCCTTCGAGGCGCTGACGCCGGGACCGGAGCGCTATCTCGTTCATGCGAGCTTGATCGGGCCAGGAAGCTTGATCGGGCCAAGACGAGGCTCGAACTAGATTCTCCGCCAGCCGGGAAATGTTGCGCCGCGCGAATGGCGCTCATCGCGCAACGCGTGTTGCCACCCTCGCCAAGTCTCAATAAAAAGGGCGCAATCAAAAGAAAAACATGGCGGAACGATCGCTCTCGATCGCCACGCCAGAGAAAACAGCGAAAATCAGGGATACAAATGGACGCCCAGGCAAGCACCGCATCGCATCACGCCGGAACATGGTCGCCTTCGTCCGACGCCAGCGACATCGTCAAGAGCATCCATGCGATGCTGCACCCGCGCAATATCGTGCTGGTCGGCGCGACCGACAAGCCCGGCAACTATGCCGAGCGCATCTGGAACAATCTCATCAAGTACAAGTACGAGGGCGGCCTGTTCCCGGTCAACGCCAAGCGCGAGACGATCTGGGGCGTGCCCTGCTACAAGGATTTTGCCAGCCTTCCCGAGAAGCCCGACCACGTGCTGGTGCTGGTGCCGGCGCGGTTTGCGGTGCAGGTGATCCGCGACGCCGCCGCGGCCGGCGCGCGCTCCGCCACCATCGTCACCTCGGGCTTCAGCGAGTTGCAGGACGAAGAGAGCCAGCGGCTGGCCGTGGAGCTGAAGCAGGCGGTGAAGGAGACCGGCCTTGCCGTCACCGGTCCGAACTGCCTCGGCAATCTGAGCGCGGGCGAAAAGCTGTTCACCAATATCGACGACCGCATCGTCACGATGGAAGCCGGCCCCGTCGCGATCGCCGGGCAGTCCGGTGCCATCGTGATGGCGATCCGCCAGGCGCTGGAGGATCGCGGCGTCGGCGTCGGCTACATGGTGACGACCGGCAACGAGGTCGGGCTAGAGACGCCGGACCTGATGGCCTATTTCGCCGCCGATCCCTCGATCCGCGTCATCGTGGTCTATCTCGAAGGCGTCCGGAACACGAAGGTGTTCCGCGAAGCCTGCAAGGCGGCCCGCGCCGCCGGCAAGCCGGTGATCGCGCTCAAGCTCGGCGCTTCCGAAGGCGGCCGCGCCGCCGCGATGGCGCATACCGGCGCGCTCGCGGGCTCGATCGAAACCTTCGACGCGATCTCGACCCGCGAGGGCGTGATTCGCGTCCGCGGGCTCGACGAGTTGATCGAGACCACCGAATGCTTCGTCCACGCCGATCCGCCAAAGGGCAACCATCTCGCCGCGGTGTCGCTGTCCGGCGGCAAGCGCGGCCTGCTGATCGACGCGTTCTATTCGGCCGGCCTCAACTTCGCCCCGCTCAGCGCAAATACGACGGCGCAACTGGCGCAGATGCTCGGGCCCGGCAGCATCGTCGGCAATCCGCTCGACGCCGGCTTCGCGGCCGTGGTCGATCCTTCCGTCTACATGAAGTCGATCAAGATCATGATCGACGATCCCGATACCGACATCGTCATCATCGACGCCGAGTTGCCGAAGGCGCCTCATGAATTGCGCGAACGCAATTTGCGCATCGTCAACGAGATGGCCGGCGCCGCCCACAAGCCGGTGGTCTATATCAGCGCGATGTCGATCGGCTTCACCGAATTCACCAAGGCCTTGCGCAAGTCGCTGCCCAACATCGCGGTCATGCAGGGCCTCGACCGCGCGGTCGGCGCGATCAAATCGCTGATCGAATATGCTTCCTTGTGCAAGGAAGTGCCCGACATCGTCTCGAGCTCGAAGGCATCCGCCCGCGCGATGCTGGAGAAGACGCTGAAGGCCGCCAACGGCGCCGCCGCGCTCGATGAGGTCGCCTCGAAGAAACTGCTCAAGGCCTACGGCATCCCGGTCTCGAAGGAAGAAATCGCGCAGACCGCTGCGGAAGCCGTGAAGATCGCCAAAAAGATCGGCTTTCCCGTCGTGGCCAAGGTCGTCAGCGCTGACATCCTGCACAAGTCTGATATCGGCGGCGTGGTGCTGAATCTCAACAGCGCGGCCGAGGTGAAGAAGGCATTCAACGACATCACCGCGCGGGTGAAGAAGATCAGGAGCAAGCCGAAGCTCGAAGGCATTCTGATCGCGCAGCAGGTCAAGGCCGATCTCGAACTCGTGGTCGGTGCTTCCCTCGATGCCGAGATGGGGCCGGTGGTGCTGTTCGGCACCGGCGGCGTCGATATCGAGTTGATGAAGGACGTCGCGCTCGCCGGCGCGCCGCTGGACGAAGCCGAGGCGAAGCAGCTGATCGCCAGGACCAAGGCCGGCGTGAAGATGAAGGGCTATCGCGGCAAGCCGGCGCTGCACGAGCCTTCCGCGGTGAAGGCGCTGGTCGGCCTGTCCAACCTGATGGCGGACGCCGGCAACCGCATCGCCTCGATTGACGTCAATCCGTTCCTGATCAACAGCAAGGTCGGCGTTGCCGTCGACGGCCTGATCGTGCTGAACAATGCTGCGGCCAACAAGGCGGCGAAGCATTAGGCGGCAGGCTAAATGGTCATTGTCGTCCCTGCGAACGCAAGCGAACGCAGGGACGACGGGAATTACAACCCCACGCCCCATTTCTGCGCCGTCTGCAAGATCCAGTCTCGATACAACGTCAGCGGCGTCACGCCCGTCATGCCGCCGCAGCCGGCGCTTCCATTCGGTCCGGTCGACCAGCTCACCACGCCGACGATCGCAGGCCCGGCCTGCTTGTCCTCGAAGACCGGCGCACCAGAATCGCCGGTGCATGCGCCGAGTCCTTCACGCACGCCCTGCCCCGCCGGATCGACCAGCCTGATCTGCAGCGTCCCTGGCTTGCCGGTTGCGACCAGGCCGGCAGCGCGAATGGTGCCACCGCTCTTGCCGTCGCCGCGCACGGTCACTCCTATGCCTGCGATGGTGAAGCGGCTGCCGACATTGATCGGGAGTTCGGGCAATCCGAGCACCGCCTGCGTCTTGCCCCTGGGCGACGCCGCCAATCGCAGCAGCGCTACATCCGCCGTCGCCCGATGGGCCGACATCGCCTGCATGTTGAAGCCGGGATGGATGGCGACGCTCCTGACATCCTGTAGCGATGGCTGCCGGTCCGCGCCATATTCGACGATCTTGTAGTCCGCGCCCGACGGCACGCAATGCGCCGCTGTGAGCACCAGTTTCGGCGCGATCAGCGCGCCCGTGCAGAAATTGCCGCGCGAGCCGACGATGGTGACCACAGAACGGCCGACACCGTCCGCCGAGGGCGCGCCGCCGCCTACGATGGCATGAGCGGGCACGGACAGCAGCAGCGCGAGGCCGGCAACGATGGGAGACGGGAGCTTCATCGCTGCAGCCATAGCCTGCGCCCGGCATGTCGCCAAGCGCCGGATCGGGCTGGTTCTATCAGGGATTCCGTGTTAGCCGCTCGCGAAACGATTTTCAGGCTGGCAGGGAACAATGATCGAGGCAGTGATCTGGGATTTCGGCGGGGTGCTGACGACGTCGCCGTTCGAGGCATTTGCGCGGTTCGAGGCCGAGCGCGGGCTGCCTGCCGACATCATCCGGCGCACCAACGCCGCCAACCATCTGGAGAACGCCTGGGCGAAATTCGAGCGCGCCGAGGTCGACATCGAGGCCTTCGACGAATTGTTCGCGACCGAATCGCTGGCGCTGGGCGCCGCGATTCGCGGCAAGGACGTGCTGCCGCTGTTGTCGGGCGATTTGCGTCCCGAGATGGTCGAGGCCCTCAAGCGCGTGAGGGCCAGCTTCAAGACCGGCTGCATCACCAACAACCTTCCGGCCAACGCGATCGGCAGCAGGAGCGGCCGCACGCTCTATGTCGCCGAGGTGATGGCGCTGTTCGACCATGTCATCGAATCCGCCAAGATCGGCCTCCGCAAGCCCGATCCGCGCATCTACGCGATGATGGTCGAGACGCTGCAGGTCGATCCGAAGAACTGCGTCTATCTCGACGATCTCGGCATCAATTTGAAGCCGGCGCGCGCGATGGGCATGACCACGATCAAGGTAACCAGTGCCGCGCAGGCGATCGCGGAGCTTGAAGCGGCGACCGGGCTGGCATTGCGCTAGGCGGAAAATACCGGAACTTGCGCCGCGCCATGTCCAAACGGCGCTTGTTCTTTGCCGGGAACGCGGGCAGAACACTCCGAAATCTATCGAATTCGGAGTTGAAACCCCGTGGCTGATCTCGGCCCTTCGGCCTCCATCGAAGCAGTGGAAAGCGGCCTTGCGGCGCAAGGCTATATCGCGAGCCGGCAGATCGCGACCGCGGTCTACCTCGCGCAGCAGATCGAAAAGCCGATCCTGGTCGAGGGCCCGGCCGGCGTCGGCAAGACCGAGTTGGCGAAGGCGATCGCCGCCTGGCGCGGCATGAAGATGATCCGCCTGCAGTGCTATGAAGGGCTCGATGAGGCCAAGGCGCTCTACGAGTGGAAATACGCCAAGCAGCTGCTGTACACGCAGATCCTCAAGGACAAGCTGGGCGAAGTGCTCGGCGGCGCGCCGACGCTGGAAGCGGCGCTGAACCAGCTTCACGATTTCGGCGACGTGTTCTTCTCCAAGGAATTCGTCGAGCCGCGCCCGCTGCTGCAGGCGCTGGAGCAGCCGGCCGGCTGCGTCCTGCTGGTCGACGAAATCGACAAATCCGACGCCGAGTTCGAATCGCTGCTCTTGGAAATCCTCAGCGACTTCCAGGTGACGATACCGGAACTCGGAACGGTCGTCGCGGTCTCCCCGCCGACCGTGATCCTGACCTCGAACAGCGAGCGCGATCTCGGCGATGCGCTGAAGCGCCGCTGCCTGCACCTGCATATCGGCTTCCCCGAGCAGAGGCTGGAAGAGCGGATCGTCGAGAGCCGCGTGCCGGGCATTTCGCAGACGCTGCGCCGGCAGATGGTGGGCTTCATCAACGAAGTCCGCACGCTCGACCTCAAGAAGCTGCCGTCGGTCAGCGAGACCATCGACTGGGCGCGCGTATTGGTGCTGCTGCAGGCGCCCGAACTCGGCCATGAGATCGTCAAGGACACGCTGAACGTTCTCCTGAAATACGAGGCCGATATCGAGGCCACCATGCCGCAGGTCTCCACCTTCATCGCCAAGTCGTCGCGTCAAGGCGTCTTTGGGTGACGGCGCATGAGGGAGAACCTGCATCGCTTCTTTCGTGCGGCGCGGGGCGCAGGCGTCAGGCTCTCGCCGGCCGAAAGCATCGATGCGATGCGGGCCGTCTCCAGGATCGGCTTCACCGACCGCGCGATCCTGCGTGACACGTTTCTGCTGACGCTCGCCAAGACGCAGGACGAGAAGAAAGCGCTCGGAGACTGCTTCGACCTGTTCTTCGACCAGCCGGAGCCCGGGCAGCAGACGCCCGAGGACGGCAAGGCGGACGAGCAGGATTCGTCCGGGTCCAATTCGGCCTCGGACTCGCCAGCCGATAGCAGCGGTGGCGACCAGCAGGCCGAGGGGCTCGGCCCGCTCGCAGAGATGCTGTTGGCGCGGGACCGCAACGAGATCGCCGCGGCCGTCGCCAATGCGGCGAATGCGGCCGCGCTGTCCGACATTCGCTACTTCACGCAGCGCGGCATCTTCTCCGGCCGCATCCTCGACCAGATGGGCATCCAGCGGCTGCGCGACGATCTCGACAATCTCACCGCCACCAACCCGGCGCTGGCGGAGCGGCTGACCAATGCGCTGGACGGGCTGCGCGGCACCGTCCGCGACACGGTCTCGCAGGCGCTGATGCTGTACGGGCGCGAGGAAGCGGAAAACCTGCGCAACGAAATCCTGCGCAACGCGCCGCTGTCGCGGATCGAGCCGCGGCAGGTCGAGCAGATGCGCCACCTGATCCGCCAGATCGCCCGCCGTCTGCGCGAACGCTACTCGAAGCCGCGCAAGCGCCAGCGCCGCGGCCATCTCGACGTCCGCCGCACGATCCGCCGTAACGCCGCCTGGGGTGGCGTGCCATTTCTCACCGCATGGAAGCGGCGGCACCGCGACAAGCCGAAGATCGTGGCGCTCTGCGACGTCTCGGGCTCGGTGGCGCGCGTCTCGGATTTCTTCCTGCTTCTGATCCACAGCCTGCACGAGGTCGTGGACGACGTCCGATCCTTTGCGTTCTCCGGCCACCTGATCGAGGTCAGCGATATCCTGGAATCCAAATCGCCGGAAGAGGCGATGGCCGAGATCATGTCCAAGGTCGGCTTCGGCTCGTCCGACTACGGCAGCTCGCTGGCCGATTTCGAAGACGAATGGATGAGCGCGCTGACACCGCGGACCACCGTGATCGTGCTCGGCGACGCCCGCAGCAACAACCTCGACCCGCGCGCCGACATCCTGCGCCGCATCTCCGAGCGATCGAAGCGGCTGGTCTGGCTCAACCCCGAGGGCCGCATGGCCTGGGGCTGGGGCGACTCGGAAATGCCGCGCTACTCCACCTTCTGCACGGTGGTCCGCCAATGCGCCACCGCGCAGCAACTGGAGCGCGCGGTGTCTGACATCGTGGCGAGCTATCAGTAATGTCTTCTCCTGCATCCCTTCATCGCGACGACGCCCCCGATGCGTTGTCCGTGCTGAACTCGGTATTTGGCCTGCCGCGATTTCGCGGCGCACAGGAAGAAATTGTTCGACATGTCACGGACGGCGGCAACTGCCTGGTACTGATGCCGACCGGCGGCGGCAAGTCGCTGTGCTATCAACTGCCGTCCCTGCTACGTGAAGGCTGCGGCATCGTGGTGTCGCCGCTGATCGCCCTGATGCGCGACCAGGTCGCGGGGCTGCTCGAAGCCGGCGTCAACGCGGCCGCGTTGAATTCCACGCTGTCGTTCGACGAGGCCTCTGAAGTCGAGCGGCGGCTGCTCGCCGGCGACCTCGACCTGCTCTATGTCGCGCCCGAGCGCCTGCTGACGCCGCGCTGCCTCAACCTGCTCGGCCAGTGCAACATCGCGCTGTTTGCGATCGATGAAGCGCATTGCGTCTCGCAATGGGGGCACGATTTCCGTCCCGAATATATCGGCCTGTCCGTCCTCGCCGAACGCTTTCCGAACGTGCCGCGCATCGCGCTGACCGCGACCGCCGACGAGATGACGCGCAAGGAGATCGTGGCCCGGCTCGGACTCGATGGCGCGCCGAGTTTCATCTCGAGCTTCGACCGCCCGAACATCCGCTATGAAATCGTCGAGAAGCAGAATGCGCCGGCCCAGCTCAGGGCCTTCATCAGCGAGCGCCACGCCGGCGACGCCGGCGTCGTCTACTGCCTGTCGCGCGCCAAGGTCGAGGATGTCGCCCGAGGGCTGGCCGACGCCGGCATCCCGGCGCTGCCCTATCATGCCGGGCTCGATGCCGGCGTTCGCGCCCGCAACCAGGATCGCTTCATCAACGAGGACGGCGTCGTGATCGTCGCCACCATCGCGTTCGGCATGGGCATCGACAAGCCGGACGTGCGCTTCGTGGCGCATCTCGATCTGCCGAAGAGCGTGGAGGCCTACTATCAGGAAACCGGCCGCGCCGGGCGCGACGGCAAGCCATCCAGCGCCTGGATGGCCTATGGCCTGAACGATATCGTGCAGCAGCGCCGCATGATCGACGAGTCCACCGGCTCGGATGCATTCAAGCGCGTGTCGATCGGCAAGCTCGATGCGCTGGTGGCGCTGGCGGAAACCGCCGGCTGCCGGCGCAGCCGCCTGCTCGGCTACTTCGGCGAGGCCGTCACATCAGAGAATTGCGGCAATTGCGACAACTGCCTGTCGCCGCCGCAGCTTCGCGACGGCAAGGTATCCGCGCAAAAGCTGTTATCCTGCGTCTACCGCACCGGGCAGCGTTTCGGCGCCATGCACCTGATCGACGTGCTGATCGGCCGGCTGACCGAGCGCGTCACGCAATTCGGCCATGACAAGCTGTCGGTGTTCGGCATCGGCCGCGACCTCAACGAGAAGCAATGGCGCGCCGTGATCCGCCAACTGGTCGCGATGGGGCATCTGCGCGCCGACAGCGAGGCTTTCAACGCGCTGAAGCTGACGGAGAGTTCGCGCGGCGTCCTGAAAGGCGAGACCGAGATCATGCTGCGCGAGATGCCGGTTGGCACGCGCATTCGCGCCAGCCGCGCCAAATCGCGGCGCGACGACCTGGCGCCGCGCGCCGATACACGACCCGCCGATGCGGGCCTGCAGGCCGCGCTGCGTGCATGGCGTTCGGACATCGCGCGCCAGCGCGGCGTGCCGGCCTACGTCGTGCTGCACGATTCCACCCTCGACGGCATCGCCGCCGCGCGGCCGTCGACGCTGAACGAGCTTCGTGGTGTCCCCGGCATCGGCGACAAGAAGCTCGAACATTACGGTGACGAACTGCTCGCGCTGGTGCGCTCAGCCTTTCCTTCGTGACCGGAGGGCTTGACCGCATCGACCTCAAGATATTGCTTTTGCTGCAGAATAGCGGGCGGTTGACCAATGCCGCGCCGGCTGAAACGGCGCTGCCCGGCGTTCGCCAGACCCGGACCTTCTTCGTCATGAAGGAGGTCGTCGACAACGCGCCGCTCGATTTCTGATACCGTTCGGAGGGCGCGAGATTCGCTCCCCGCTGCTCCTGGAACCCTGCGAGACGCTGGTCACCCGGCGCCCGATATCCTATCAACCCGGTATGACCATCCAATTGCTCCGCCAGGCTGTCGCCTTTGCCGCCATTCTTGCCGCGATGCCGGCTGGCGCCTCGGACGAACTGCCGCGGCCGGAGCCCGACACCATCATCTTCGCGATGATGTCCGGCAAGTGCAGCACGTTCAAGGTCGCCGGACGGGATTTTCCCTGCCGTGCCGTGGCCTTCTTCCAGACCGAGGAAGGCAGGGCGAATTTCACCGTCGCGCTCGACGACCCCAGCGACGACAGCCACACCATCACCTTTTCCGGCGACAATGGACGCCGGCCGGACGCCAATTTGTACGAACTGCCGATCGACCGGATGCTCCTGAAATCCAAGTACAGGCCGAAGGTCGATGGCCTCCCGGTGCCGTCAGTCGAAGCGACTGCCGGCCTCTGCACGCAGATCGGCAACTTCGTGACGCTGGAGCTTTCCTCCATCTCCTGCACCGCGGTGGACGGCAACGGCAAGAAGTACGAGCTGAAGTATCAGTCCGATGGTGCGCCGATGGCGGTGCGCCGCATCAAGCGGATGCGTGTCGGCAGTCCCGCGGTGTCGCCGTTCGACGATGTGAAATGAAAGGGCCGCCGGCGGTAAACCGACGGCGGCCAGTGTCGATCCACGCATGGCTCGCGAATACGCGGACATGTTCAGGCTAGCTTCAAATTCCTCCCGACACGTGGAGGACATCGGTCAAAGTCGAGCGATTGGCTTCATGCCGGCTTTACCGTCGCCGGCCTCGCTTCACCTGTAGCGCTTGCGTCCCTCGCCGACGCGGCGGATCCGGGACGCAGGAGTGCGCTGCCCGGACACCGGCTTGCCGGGGGCCTTTGCCCGCCAGTCGAACGCGCGCAATCCCGTCATCCCATGCACCACCGGTGCGAGCGCGACTTCCTTCCGCACGGCATCGACAACCCGCTCGAACTCAGCTTCGCCCATCGTACACTCCATGGCTCCCGGCATTCTGCCGCCAGGCCGATAAGGGGACCGCGCTCTGCACAGATCGCCATGCAAGTTTGTTGTTTGAAGGCTCGCCGGCGGTCGCTTCGAAGGCAAAATACGGCCGAAATCGGGAATCGACCGTCCCTCACGTGCAAAACCCGTGGGCCGGGTTCCGCGCCGGCGCCTCCCCTTGGCCCAACTTGCCCCACGCGTGCTAGATTCGGCCGCGAATCAGGAGGCTTTGCATGCCGGTAGACAGTGACAGCGCGATCGCATGGCACCGGGCCCAGCTCAAGAAGCTCCGCGAGACCTTGCGGAGCATCGAGACGTCGCGATTCATGGTGGGCGACCCCGCCCAGGCAAGCAGGGTCGGCAAGACCCATACGACAATTGCCGAGCTCGAGCAGAAGATCCGGCAGTCGCAGCACATCATCGCCGCCTACGAACGGCAGACCCGGCGCCCGCTTGCAACCGACCAGCGCAGCCTCGCCAGCATCAGCTGGGGCACCTGGATCGCCCAGACCGCACAAGGCCGCGGCAGCAATTCGCGGTAGGCGTTCACCGCGCTGAGTGCGAGCAGCGGCCGACGGTGAGCCGCCCGGCGGGCGCACTGCGGCCCATGGAGAGCGCGACCAAACGTCCCGGGGCTGCGGCCGGTTTGACCGCTCATTTCAATGGATCGCGCCCGGCGTCTTGCCTACGTTAGGGCCTGTCGCGCCCTGCCCGCCAGCGGCGGAACCGGGACTGCAAGCAACAATCGCGTCGCCGATGCGGACGCCAATCCACAAATTGCCGGAGGAAAATCTCGTGAAGCCAAGCGCTATCCGCCATGCCATGCTGCCACTTCTGGCGGTGATCTCAGCCGTGGCCGCCCAGGCCCCGACCGCAGCCCAGGCTCAGGCATGGCCCGAGAAGGCGGTCACCTTCATCGTGCCATTCGCGGCCGGCGGCGGCACCGACGCCTTTGCCCGCCCGCTCGCGGCCCAGCTCGATACCCAACTGGGCAAGCGCATCCTGATCGAAAACCGCGCCGGCGCCGGCGGCACCGTCGGCGCATCCGCGGCGTCCAAGGCCGCGCCCGACGGCTACACCTTCTTCATCGGCGCGGCGCATCATGCGATCGCGCCCTCGCTCTATCCCAATCTCGACTACAACATCGAGAAGGACTTCATCGCGGTGGCGCTGATGGCGCGGCCGCCGCAGATCGTTGTTGTCAATCCGGACAAGGTCGCGGCCAAGACGCTGGCCGAGTTCATCGCCTATGCCAAGGCCAATCCGGGCAAGTTGAACTACGGCTCGGCGGGCGCCGGCACCACGCATCATCTCGCCGGCGAGCTGTTCAAGATCCTGACCAAGACCAACATTCAGCACGTGCCCTATCGCGGGGCCGGCCCTGCGATGCAGGATCTGATCGCCGGCCACGTGCCCGTCGTGTTCGACGGGCTCGGTTCGTCGGCAGCCCCCGTCCGCGCCGGACAGTTGCGCGCGCTCGCGGTCGCAGCACCGAAACGCGTGCCGGCCTTCCCGGATGTTCCGACCGCTGCGGAAGCGGGCCTTCCCGGCTATGAAGTGTCGACCTGGTACGGCGTGTTCGCACCGAAGAACACGCCGCCGGCGATCGTCGAGCAGATGACCAGGGAACTGCAGAAGGCGATGCAGACGCCCACGATCAAGGAGGCCTGGGAACGCAACGGCACCGACGTGCCTGACGTCACCGGACCTGCGTTCGCGAAAATGGTCTCCGCGGAAGTCGAACGCTGGCGCAAGGTCGTGACCGAGGCCAACGTCAAGCTCGACTGATCCGAACGTTGCGGCCGGAAGCCTGCGGTTTCCGGCCGCGCCCGTTACTTCGCTTCGCTCGCCTTGATCCCCGAGCTTTCGATCAGCTTTGCCACGCGCGGCAGGTCGGCGGCGAACAGGCGCGCATGCGCCTCGGGCGTCAGCTCGTCATTCGGGAACGGCAGCGTTCCGAGCTGCTTGAGCTTCTCCACGAGTTCCGGTTCGGACAGCGCGGCACGGAGCGCAGCATTCAGCGCATGGATGGTCGCTTTCGGCGTGCCTTTCGCCACATAGAGCCCGTGCCACATCGTGTAGCTGACTTCGGGCATGCCGAGCTCGGCGGTGGTCGGCACATCCTTGGCCTGCTCGAGCCGCTGCGGCGAGGTGATGGCGATGCCGTGCAGCGTTCCGGCCTGGACCTGCGGCAGCGCGTTGGTTAACTGGTCCCACAACAGGTCGATCTGCCCCGCCAGCAGGTCGGCGATCGCGGGCGCCGATCCGCGATAGGCCACCACCGTCGGCTTGAAGCCGAGCACATTACCCATCATCACTGCGCACAAATGGCTGTTGGTGCCGATCCCGCCATGCGCGAAGTTCGCCTTGTCGCGCTGCGCCTTGATCCAGGCCACGTAATCCTTCGGACCTTCACCGGGTATGGACTTGCGGCCGACCAGGATCATCGGCGCATTGTTGACGAGTCCGACCGGCTCGAAGGCGGTAGTGGTGTCATATCTGAGGTTGGTGAACAGGCTCGGCGCCGCAAGCAGCGCGACGTGGTTGATGAGCACCATCGATCCATCCGGCGTCGACCGCGCGACGCGATCGTTGGCCAGCGTGCTGCCGCCACCGGTGACATTCTCGATGATGATGGTCTGGCCGAGCGTGCGCGACATCCGCTCGCCGATCAGGCGCGCGACGGTGTCGGTGCCGCCACCGGCCGCGAAGGGCACCACCAGCGTGATCGTCTTCGCAGTCGATTGCGCCTGGGCCTGCGGCGCGACCGCCGCCATGAGAAGGCCGAGGCCGATAAGCGCGCTCTTGAGGGGGAAATTGTTCACGACGGCGTCCTCCCGGATCTTGCTTTTATTGCTATGCCGCCTGGTCGCGGACTTATGCTCATTGGCAAAGCCGGGCCGCAGCCCACGGCCGCGCCCCACACCCCCCGGATCATGCTGATTGCGCATCTCCAAATCAATGGCAGCCGAGCATAGCTCGCCGGCAGAGCGGCGTGGTACCATGCCGCAAGGCACAAATAATCGGGACGGACCTGGAATGAGCGAGGCGGCCTATGTCGCGGTCGATTGGGGCACGAGCAGCTTTCGGCTTTGGCTCGTTGGCCGCGCCGGTGACGTGCTGGGAGAGCGGCGCAGCGACGAGGGCATGATGGCGGCCAGTAAGCCCGGCTTCGCAGCCGTGCTGCAATCGCATCTCGAAGCCGTCGGCGCTCTGCCTGCGCTGCCCGTGATCATCTGCGGCATGGCCGGCGCGCGGCAGGGATGGGTCGAAGCCGGCTATGTCGATACGCCGGCGCCGCTCGCATCGGTCCTGCAGCACGCCGTCACGGTGCCGGGACAGGACCGGGACGTTCGTATCCTGCCGGGAATAGCGCAGCGGGACCGCAGCGCGCCCGACGTCATGCGTGGCGAGGAGACGCAGTTGCTCGGCGTGCTCGGCCCCCAGGCGGCTGCCGATGCCCTCGTCTGCATGCCGGGCACGCATTCGAAATGGGTCAGCGTGAATGGCGGCACCGTTGAACGCTTCGCCACCTTCATGACCGGCGAGCTGTTCGGCGCAATCGCGCGCGAGACGATCCTGGCGCATGCGGTGGCCGGCGCCGATGAAGCCATCGACATCGACGCCTTCAAATCCGCGGTGTCAGCCGCATTCGAGCGGCCGGCATTCGCCGCCAACCGGCTGTTTCAGGTGCGATCGGGCCAGCTCCTTTACGGCGGCACGCCCGCCGCAGCCCGCGAACGAATCTCGGGGACGCTGATCGGTCTCGAACTCGCGGCCGGGCTGGCCGGCGAAGCGGCCGGTGCCGGCGTCACGCTGGTGGCGTCGGGGCGGCTTCGGCGGCTCTATCAATTGGCGTTTGACACGATGTCCGTGGCCGTCCGATCCGTCGAGGCTGATGACGCGACCCGGCGCGGCCTTTCGATGGCCGCGGCCACGATCTGGAGCATATGAACATGAGCACTGTCCCGTTCCCCCCGATGAAGCGCCCGCTGGTCGCGATCCTGCGCGGCGTCAAGCCTGAGGAAGCGGCCGCCATCGTCGACGTGCTGATCGAGGGCGGCATGACGGCGATCGAGATCCCGCTCAATTCGCCGGACCCGTTCCGCTCGATCGAGATCGCCGTCAGGCGGGCGCCCGCGGACGTCCTGGTGGGCGCCGGCACCGTGTTGACGCTGGACGATGTCGCAAAGCTGCACGAGGTCGGCGGCCGGCTGATGGTTTCCCCGAACGTCGATCCCGAAATCATCGCCAGCGCCCGGACGCGCGGCATGGTCACGATGCCCGGCGTCTTCACCCCGACCGAGGCGCTGCTGGCCGCCAGCGCCGGCGCCTCGAGCCTTAAATTCTTCCCGGCAAGCGTGCTCGGCGCCGCGGGCATCACCGCGATACGCGCCGTGCTCCCCGCCGACATGATGGTCGCCGCGGTGGGCGGTGTCTCCGATGCAAACTTTGCCGACTACACCAGGGCCGGCATCACCGCATTCGGTCTCGGCAGCAGCCTCTACAAGCCCGGCATGAGCGCCGCACAGGTCGCCGATCGCGCCAGCGCGACGATCGAGGCGTATGATCGGGCGATTCAGTCGGTGAAGTAGACGGCTCGCCGCGGCTCCCACAAAAATATCGAAAACAACCCCATGCACAGTAGCCGGCGGCCGCCGCAGCCGACTGTTTGGACCGAAAGCTTGACACGTCGGGCAACTCAGCGGCACAATTTCATCCTCCCGGATTTCGCTAAACGAATGCGTGCGCGCGATATTGGCGCGATCATGTTCCGCGTGGCCAGACCGTTGAGGACACGCCGCCGCTTGCGCGAGGGTGCAGGAACCGCGAAAATCCGGGCTGTTTCAGAACTCGTCAGGGAATCCCACGCCAATGCAGTTTGATGATGTTATTCTCGGTCGCCGGAGTATCCGCGGTTACAAACCCGATCCGGTGCCGAAGGCACTGATCGCGGAAATCATTGGCTTGGCGATGCGCGCTCCGTCGTCGATGAACACCCAGCCCTGGAATTTCTACGTCATCACTGGCGAACCGCTGGATCGGATCCGCGCCGGCAACACCGAACGGATGGTGGCGGGCATCCCGCAGTCGCGCGAGTTCCGAACGGGCCAGGCCTTTGCAGGCAAGCACCGCGACCGGCAGGTCGGCGTCGCCAAGCAGTTATTCTCCGCGATGGGAATCGAGCGCGACAACAAGGACAAGCGCCAGGACTGGGTGCTGCGCGGCTTCCGTCAATTCGACGCGCCGGTCTGCGTGATCATTACCTATGACCGCGTGCTCGACGGCAGCGACGACACGCCCTTCGACTGCGGCGCCGTGGCGACCGCGCTGGTCAATGCCGCATGGTCCCGCGGGCTGGGCGCCGTGATCAACAGCCAGGGCATCATGCAATCCCCCGTGGTGCGCGAGCACGCAGGGATCGCCGACGATCAGGTCATCATGAAAAGCATCGCGCTGGGCTGGCCGGATGAGACTTTTCCGGCGAACGCGGTGGTGTCGGAGCGGAAGTCGGTCGAGGAAGCGACGGTGTTTGTCGGGTTCGAGACGTAGCGGGCGTCTACGCGCAACGCGGACGCGACCTTGACATGTGCACCACATGTGTTTATGTTTTGCACATGACCGCGATGATCCAAATTCGCAATGTTCCGGACGCGCTGCACCGTCGGCTCAAATCGCGCGCGGCATTGGCGGGCATGTCGCTGTCCGATTACCTGCTCAGCGAGATTCGCCAGGTCGCCGAGCGGCCGACGCTCGATGAATTGCGTGCGCGCCTGGAGCGCCGCCCCGGAATGACCCCCTCGGTGTCACCGGTTCAGGCAATCCGCGCTGAACGTGATCGCCAGTGATCGTCGTCGATGCCTCGGCCTTGCTCGAGGCGCTACTCCGCACACCGGCGGCACGGGCAGTGGAAGAGCGGCTGTTCGCGCCCCGACAGACGCTGCATGCGCCGCATCTGCTCGATGTCGAAGTGGCGCAGGTCATCCGCCGCTATGCGGCAAAGGGCGAGATCGACAGCGAACGCGGTCGCGCGGCTCTCGCCGACCTCGCCGACTTTCCGTTTCGCCGATACCCGCATGATTTCCTTTTGCCGCGGGTCTGGGATTTGCGAAACAATCTCACCGCCTATGATGCCGTCTACGTCGCCCTTGCCGAAGCGCTCGACGCGCCGCTGCTGACCCGCGACCAACGCCTCGCCGCCGCGGCCGGCCATCATGCCAGGATCGAACTGGTATGACCGCCCTGGAGAGACGCCTGGCAGCGGGCCGTCGTTTGGCCGAAGGCTGCCGGGGTGGCGCGGCAGCGTAGATCCGGGGGAGAGTGTGTCAGTAAACGCTTATCGCAAGATCAGGAATTTTCGACATCCCGGACCAGGGCTGGAGCTACAGCAGTGATCCGCGCGATGGTCCGACATTCACTTGTGCTGGCGGCGGCGGTTGCCGCAGGCATGACGCCGGTCACGTGCCTTGGGCAAAGCCGCACACCGTTGCCTGCCAAGGCAACACAGGAGCTGCCGCCCGAGTTGCTCGCGCTGCTCGAGCAGAAGAAGATGCCGAAATATTCGCCGATCGTCGTGCGCCTGTTCAAGGAAGAGGCGGAGCTCGAAGTCTGGAAACAGGACACGGCCGGCCGCTTTCAGATCCTCAAGACCTATCCGATCTGCCGGTGGTCGGGCGATCTCGGGCCGAAATTGTACGAGG
>OEIU01000076.1_pt1 | contig 94858 bp, 90 predicted proteins | sample 1539221 | NCBI WGS metagenome assembly OEIU01 (sample SAMN03792071, study PRJEB22550) | activated sludge metagenome | feature: wastewater treatment plant; material: activated sludge; isolation source: Wastewater treatment plant of a petroleum refinery complex | place: Argentina: Zarate | collected...
CACGCCCCGCGGTCGGCGAGCGATGCCCAGACGGACGAGCGATGTCGCCGCGGCGCTATCCCCCGTCCGCTTCACTATCGCTCGCGTCGAAGACCTGCAGACACGAGCAATCGCTCAAGTCGATGAACGTCGGATGCGACCGGCCACGTCCAGCGAACCATTCCACACCCCGTCGCGAGGCGGATGGCATCCTCGCGCAACTTCTCCTCGATGACGACCTCGGCAACCTCCCGACCCTGGAGGTAGCGATTTCGAGTGTACTTTGCCATTCCGTCGAACTCGCCCAAAAGCGCGCTGTCGTTCCATCCGAAGTCGGTTTGCCAGATCCGTCCCTCTCGATCGATGACCTCGACCTGCAAATCCGGCGCGGGAAGTCCTGCTCGAGCGATCTGAACTCGACTAAACGATTCGCCCGCCGACCCGGATCGACCGTCAGCAAACTCGCCAACACGTCGCAGACGTCGAACGCCCCGCTGGTTCGCCAACTGGTCGGCCGCCTCGATCACGAGTCCATGCTCGACGTGGAGGGCCGGATCGCGGTCCTTGCGATGCCGTGCGATCGCAAAATCGACCACGGCCACCCCTGTCTCAAATCGCGCGGTCCGCGCCAGATCCACAACGGTGCGGAGAGGCGACGTGACGAACAATCCGTCCCTTTGCACCACCTCATCGTCACGGAGCGAGGCGAGGTGGCGGACGACTCGGCGCGTTGAACGCTGCCCCGACGTCGGATTTACCGTGACGTGGATTGCACTCGGCCACACACCGACAATCGGGATCCCCCACAACGCGGCGGCGCTCCAGTGCGAAAATACCTGAACCGTGCGAGTCGTCTCCGCGAACGCCCGGACCTGCGCCCGGTATTTCTCGTCCGGATCAAGCACGTTCCACTCGCCGGCTTCGAGGAACCGCCCGCGTGCCAGGCGCACCATGATCCCGCGTTCCGCACTACGTCGAAGCGCACGATCGTCGCCACCCTCACGCGCGAGGTCTGCAACGCGGATGATGCCATTCACGGAGCAAGTGTCGCGTGCTGTGCCCAGGTCCCGAGTCGCTGTAGGTGCCAGTGGTGTAATCCATGCGCCGTTACTGCCTGTGGAGGACACCCACACGTGCCTCCGAGAGATACCCCTCCGGACGAGGGTTAGTGCCTAGGCACTATCTGCCATCCGGACCACTATCGGTCGGCGCTCGCTGAGAAAGAAGAACACAGGACAACAAGAAAGAGGGGCCGGGCCTTTCGGCCCGACCCCTCCACGAAGCAGAAACTACTTGACGACCTTGACGACCTTGCCGGCACCAACGGTACGGCCACCCTCGCGGATGGCGAAGCCGAGTCCCTCTTCCATGGCGATCGGCTGAATCAGCTCGACCGTCATCTCCGTGGTGTCACCGGGCATGACCATCTCGGTGCCCTCGGGCAGCGAGATGACGCCGGTGACGTCCGTGGTGCGGAAGTAGAACTGCGGACGGTAGTTCGCGTAGAACGGGTTGTGACGGCCACCCTCATCCTTCGACAGGATGTAGGCGGTTCCCTCGAACACCGTGTGCGGCGTGACCGAGCCCGGCTTGACGACAACCTGGCCGCGCTCGACATCCTCGCGCTTGGTGCCGCGAAGCAGCAGACCACAGTTCTCGCCTGCCCACGCCTCGTCGAGCTGCTTGTGGAACATCTCGATCCCCGTGACGATCGTCTTCTGCGTCGGGCGGATGCCGACGATTTCGACGTCCGAGTTGATCTTCAGGGTTCCACGCTCGGCGCGGCCGGTAACAACCGTTCCACGGCCGGTGATCGTGAAGACGTCCTCGATCGGCATGAGGAACGGCTTGTCCTTGTCGCGCACCGGGTCCGGCACGGAGTCGTCGACGGCCTGCATGAGGTCGAGGATGCTCTGCACCCACTTCTCGTCGCCCTCGAGAGCCTTGAGCGCGGAGACCTGGATCACGGGGGCGTTGTCGCCGTCGAAGCCCTGGCTGGAGAGCAACTCGCGGACCTCAAGCTCGACGAGCTCCATGATCTCGGCGTCGTCCACCATGTCGGACTTGTTGAGCGCGACGAGCAGGTACGGAACACCGACCTGCTTGGCGAGCAGCACGTGCTCGCGCGTCTGCGCCATCGGGCCGTCGGTGGCGGCGACCACGAGGATCGCACCGTCCATCTGAGCGGCACCGGTGATCATGTTCTTGATGTAGTCGGCGTGCCCTGGGGCGTCAACGTGCGCGTAGTGGCGCTTCGGGGTCTCGTACTCGACGTGCGAGATGTTGATCGTGATGCCGCGCTGACGCTCTTCAGGTGCCGAGTCGATCGACGCGAAATCGCGCGATACGTTGACGGCTGAAGGGTACTTGTCAGCAAGCACCTTGGAGATCGCTGCGGTGAGCGTGGTCTTTCCGTGGTCAACGTGTCCGATCGTTCCGATGTTGACGTGCGGCTTAGTCCGCTCGAACTTGGCCTTAGCCACTGTGGTCCTCCTCAGGACTTCTCAGGTTGGAACACTGGACGCGGGTTTGCGCCCAGGGCACCTACGGGATGTTGTCTTATGTTACGGGATACTGCGTTCGGGCGTTACTCGCCCTTGTTCTTCTGGATAATCTCGTCGGCAACCGCGCGCGGCACCTCGGAGTAGCTGTCGAAGCCCATCGAATACACGGCGCGGCCCGAGGTCTTCGACCTCAGGTCGCCCACGTATCCGAACATCTCCGACAGCGGCACGAGCGCCCGGATGACCTTCACACCGGTGGCATCCTCCATGGACTGGATTTGGCCACGCCGTGAGTTCAGGTCGCCGATGACGTCCCCCATGTATTCCTCCGGGGTGCGCACCTCGACGGCCATGAGCGGCTCGAGCAGTACGGGGTTCGCCTTGCGGGCGGCCTCCTTGAAGGCCATCGATCCGGCGATCTTGAACGCCATCTCCGAAGAGTCGACGTCGTGGGCTGCGCCATCCAGAAGGATGGCTTTCACACCCACCATGGGGTAGCCGGCGAGCACGCCGACCTGCATGGCGTCCTTCATTCCGGCGTCCACCGAAGGAATGTATTCGCGAGGAACACGCCCACCGGTGACCTTGTTCTCGAACTCGTACGTGTTCTCCGAGGAGAGCTCGAGGGGTTCGAGAGAGATCTGCACCTTCGCGAACTGGCCCGACCCACCCGTCTGCTTCTTGTGGGTGTAGTCGTGCTTGTCGACAACGCGCTTGATGGTTTCGCGGTACGCGACCTGCGGCTTGCCGACGTTCGCCTCGACGTTGAATTCCCGCTTCATGCGGTCCACCAAAATGTCGAGGTGCAACTCGCCCATGCCCTTGATGACGGTCTGCCCGGTGTCGATGTTTTGTTCGGTGCGGAACGTCGGGTCTTCCTCGGCGAGCTTTTGGATCGCAAGACCCAGCTTTTCCTGGTCGGCCTTCGTCTTCGGCTCGATCGCCACCTCGATGACCGGCTCGGGGAACGTCATCGACTCGAGGACGATTTGCGCGTTCGGGTCGCACAGGGTGTCGCCGGTCGTGGTGTCCTTGAGCCCGATGACCGCGTAAATGTGCCCCGCGGTGACCGAGGGGACCGGGATCTCCTTGTTGGCGTGCATCTGGAAGATCTTTCCGATGCGCTCCTTCTTCTGCTTCGTCGAGTTGGCGACCTGGCCGCCGCTGTCGAGATGCCCGGAGTACACCCGGATGTAGGTGAGTCGCCCGAAGAACGGGTGCACGGCCACTTTGAACGCGAGGGCCGCGAACGGGTCCTTCGGGTCGGGGTGCCGCTCGATGATGACCGACTCGTCGCGCGGGTCGAAGCCTTCGACCGCCGGAACATCCAGCGGGTTCGGCAGGTAGTCGATGACGGCATCCAGCATGGGCTGCACGCCGCGGTTCTTGAACGCCGAACCGCACAGCACCGGATACATGGTGCTCGAGATCGTGAGCTTGCGGATGCCCGACTTGATCTCGGCAACCGTCAGCTCTTCACCGGCGAAGTACTTCTCCAGCAGCGCGTCATCCGTTTCCGCGACCGCTTCAAGGAGGTGCTGGCGGTACTCGGCCGCTTTCTCCTTGAGGTTCTCCGGGATCTCCTGAACGTCGTACTTCGCCCCCATGGTGACGTCGCCCTTGGAGTCCGCTTCCCACACGAGGGCGCGCATCTCGACCAGGTCGACAACTCCGAGGAAGTCGTTCTCCGCTCCGATGGGCAACTGGATGACCAGCGGCTTCGCGCCAAGGCGCTTCACGATGGTGTCCACCGTGAAGTAGAAGTCCGCGCCGAGCTTGTCCATCTTGTTGACGAAGCAAATGCGCGGCACGTCGTACTTGTCGGCCTGGCGCCAGACCGTCTCGGACTGGGGCTCAACACCCTCCTTGCCGTCGAACACGGCGACCGCGCCGTCGAGCACGCGCAAGCTCCGCTCCACCTCGACCGTGAAGTCGACGTGGCCGGGGGTATCGATGATGTTGATCTGGTTCTTGTTCCAGAAGCAGGTGACGGCGGCGGAGGTGATCGTGATGCCCCGCTCCTGCTCCTGCTCCATCCAGTCGGTCGTCGACGCACCATCGTGCGTCTCGCCGATCTTGTGGTTGACGCCCGTGTAGAACAGGATGCGCTCGGTCGTTGTCGTCTTACCGGCATCGATGTGCGCCATGATCCCAATGTTTCGGACCTTGCTCAGGTCTGTGAGCGCTTCCTGTGCCACTGTGATTCCTTACGTTTGAGTGTGAAAAGTTACAATGCGAACAGCCGAAGCCCGAGACGGGCTTCGGAGTTGGCGTCGCGGCGACGGCCAGAAATGGCCTTCGCTCATAGCTCCAGCGCTACCACCTGTAGTGAGCGAAGGCGCGGTTCGACTCAGCCATCTTGTGGGTGTCCTCGCGGCGCTTCACCGCGGCACCGAGACCGTTGGATGCATCGAGGATCTCGTTGGTGAGGCGCTCGGTCATGGTCTTTTCGCGGCGAGCCTTCGCGTAGGTCGTGAGCCAGCGAAGCGCCAGGGTGTTCGCACGGTGCGGCTTCACTTCGACGGGGACCTGATACGTCGAGCCACCAACTCGACGGCTCTTCACCTCGATTGTCGGCCGGACGTTGTCGAGAGCCTTCTTCAGGGTCACAACGGCATCCGCGCCGTTCTTCGAGGAGACGCCGGCGAGGGCGTCATACACGATCTTCTCGGCGAGACCCTTCTTACCGTCGAGCAGGATCTTGTTCACGAGCTGGCTGACGATGGGAGCTCCATAGACCGGGTCGGCCACAACGGGGCGCTTCGGTGCTGGTCCTTTACGAGGCATTACTTCTTGTCCTTCTTTGCGCCGTAGCGGCTGCGGGCCTGCTGACGGTTCTTCACGGCCTGGGTATCGAGCGCACCGCGCACGATCTTGTAGCGCACACCGGGGAGGTCCTTAACACGTCCGCCGCGCACGAGCACCATCGAGTGCTCCTGAAGGTTGTGGCCTTCGCCCGGGATGTAGGCGGTCACCTCTGTGCCGTTGCTGAGCTTGACGCGAGCAACCTTGCGCAGAGCCGAGTTCGGCTTCTTCGGGGTGGTCGTATACACGCGGGTGCACACACCGCGCTGTTGGGGGTTGGCCTTCAGGGCAGGCGTCTTGGTCTTGGCGACCTTCGGATTGCGACCCTTTCGGACCAACTGCTGAATGGTTGGCACTGATGTAACTCCTTGAATTGACTGCACGGTGACAGTTGGTACTTATTTTTCACTCCGCACAATGAAAAACGCTGTGCGAGTGACGTGACCCACCGCGGGACATATAGTCCCTGGCTTCATTGGTGGGTATGCCGTGGGGGCGCTGGGGCGGCGGTAAAACCGTCCCGGTCGAGCCCAATTCGTAGCTGGTGCCTCAGTGCTCGCCCTCCCGCGATTTTGGGCACAGGACAACGTGCGGCAAAGCGCACACCTAGAAAAGAATAGTCCCTCACCCCGCCACGGTCAAATGGCTCCCCTCACCTGGCACGCGACCGCGACAGGTCGATGACCGGCAAAAGCAGAATGACCAGACCGGCGAGAGCGGCAGAAGCGATCACGAACGGGCTTGCCAGATACTTCCCGAAGAATTCGACGGCGGTGAGAATCCGATCCTGGCCGAAAACATAGACGATCGCACCGGTGAGCGGGCTCACAACGTACACGATCAGCGTTGTGGCACTAGCGCGTCCCACCGGGATCCGGCGCGGCCCCGGTGCAGGACGCAACCCGCCCAGCACGGAAACGAACACGACGGAGAGTGCCGCCACCGCCATCACCGGACCAACCAGAGGTCCGGCATCCCGTTCCGAAATGACGTCGCGATCGATGAGCAGGCTCACGAAACCGTCCACGGCCATCAGGATCGCACCGTAGAGCACGGCCACCATCACTGCGATCAGCAGCGCCCGCGAAAACGAGCGGGGGCGGACCGGATCAGACGGCGGCGACTCCGCCAAACTCTGCTCTCTTCCGTGCCTCTTCGTTCTCAAACGCCTGCCAGGCCTCAAAGTTGCGTTCGCGGACGCGGCGGCCACGCCGGGCGATCGCGGCTCCGAACCAGATCGACGTCTCCCTGGCGAGGAGCCCCGCAGCAATCAGCGCAGGGTTGAGCGCGAACAACACGAAGTCATGCGTTGCCTCGCGCGCCGTGAGCCCGAACCCGCCTGCCATCAGCAACAGTGCCCCGATGGACGCGAAATAGGTAATGGCCGCGATGATGAGGGACCCAATGACCCAGGCCCACCAGCTGGCGCGATTCACGAGAAGAGCCCACAGGATCATGAGCACGAGGAAGGCGATCACGGGGATGTAGAAGAGCGGCCCGACGAGGAACTTCACCAGCGCATCCGGCACGACGGGCGGATTCACGAAGATGATGAGCAGCGCAGCAACTCCCGCATACACCGCCGCGAAGACGACGGCCGCGGCGAATGCCAGCAGCGTCCCGATACCTCGATTTCCTTTACGCTTCGGCGGTGTCGGTGCTGTGACATACACCGTCTGCACCGGGGCGGGAGCGATCTCGCCGGTCTGGGCGGGGGCGGCGGTTTCTGCGACCGGCTCCTCTCCTGCGACAGGGGCGGCGGTTTCTGCGGCCGGCTCCTCGCCGTCGTCGGCAGCGCCGGAGTCCTCGGCCGGCGACTCAGCGACGGCCTCATCTGCAGCATCGTCCTGGGCGGCGACGTTTTCCTCGGCGACCTCGACGGCAGCCGCGTCCTGAGCTTCATCCTCCGGCTTCTTGTCGTCCGGCGTTGCTTTGTTGGCGTTCATCCGTACCTCCACATGCGGGACCCCGTGGCCCGGCTAGGGTCACTCTAGCAATGGATGCTGGGCTGGCGACAGATGGAAGCCGCTAGGGGGACGGACTCGGGGTCGGTTTCGTATCGAGTGATCCGACCGGTGTCGGCGTGGGCGGCGGTGCCGACGGGTCAACAAGCACGTAGACGTAGCCGGTTATGGAGCCGGTATAGCCGGCGGGCGCACCATTCTTGTCCGTGGCGGTCTGATCCTGCGCGACCGTGAGCTTGGTCACGAGGAAAAGCCGATGGCCGTACTGCAGGTCGCTGACGAAATTCATCACTTGCTCCTGCGTACCGGCGACCGTCAGGTCGATGGTGATCGCCACGAAGTTGTCCGCCGTGATCGCCGGGTTGACCGTCGCGGCCGGAGCCGCAATATACCGCTGCCCGTCACTGGCCGCGAACTTCGTCAGCGAGACGCCGCTTGCCGCCTCGAGCTGATGGAGCTGCCCGAGGAATGTGGAGAGCTCATCCCCGGGCGGAAGGCCCAGTTGCGCGTCGGCGAGGTCGGCCTTCAGCTTGTCCAGGTTCTGAAACTGCTTCTTGAGTTCCGCAAGTTTGACTTCGTGGAGTTGGTTCTGATGTTCGACGCTCGCCCGCTGATCATTTGCCGCAGCCATTTCGTCGAGTTTGGGCGACACTCCCAAAAACCAGCCCATGGCGAGGATGACAACGCCGAGGACACCGGCAATGAGCAACCAGAATTTGTTGTTCATGTTCACTTACCCCCGTTTGAACTGGCTGACGGACTCGGGCTCGGCGATGGCGTGGCGGGTGCGGCCGCTGCCTGTTCCTTGGCCTTGAGTGCGGCGTCCTGGTCCGCCCTGGACTTATCGCGCTCGGCGAGGGCGACCTTGTCGAATCGATCCAGGAGGGCATCCCGGTTGATGTGCATGGTGATCGTCACCTCATAGAGTGCTGTGTCTTTGTTGAGAGTGAGCGACCCGGGGGATGCGTCGACATACCCATAGAGCTTCGACAGGCCGTCAAGCCATTTCTCGACATCCGGAAGCGACTGGGATGTTGCCGTGAATTTGAGTTCACCGATCCGATTGCCCTGCAGCGGAACCTGAGGCTGATCGAAAGCGGCGAGAGGGGTGGCCGTCTCTGCCACGACGTTCGTGATGAGTGTGCCGGCGGGGAGGCTGCCCTGGATGTCGCTCAGGTACGCCTTCCAGTCGATTTCGGTCGACATCCCCACCTGGCGAGCGGCCGTTGCGGTCGTCAGCAGGTTCGTCACCTGTTTGACCTCGGAGTACTTGCCCTGCTCCGCGATGAGTTCCTGGGTGCGCTTGTTGGCGGCGTCGAGCTCATTCTGCGCGCCGAGCGCGAAAATTGTGGCGCCGGCGTATGCGGCGATGACGAGGAGCACGGCGAGAACGAGAAGCGCGATGGCATTGCGCCGCACGATCCTGCCCTGCGCGGCTGCCCCCACCTCGGGCGGAAGCAGGTTGGCGCGTGCGGGTCCGCCAATGATGAGCTTGCCGCCGGTGTCGGTATCGCGACTCATGCTGCTGCACCCCCCAAAGCCAGCCCAAGTGCCACATTCATTCCGAGTTGGCTCTGCGTGCCTCTCGACGCGTCGCGCGCCACCTCGATGCTTCCGAACGTGTCGCCGAGCACAACCGGGATGCGGGTCATTTCCGACAGGGCGTCCGCGAACCCGAGAAGCTGAGCCCCGCCGCCGGTGAGGACGATGCCCGAATACGGTTCGTTCTGCCGCGTGTTAGCAAAGAAGCTGAGCGTGTTCTTGAGGCTCGTGAGAAGGTTTCCGGTCACCTCGCGAATGATCGCGATCGTCGGCGCCTGCTCGGGCGGCACCGTCACGCCACCCAGACCGAGGGAACGCTTGGTTTGTTCGGCATCGGCCTCGGAAATGTTCAGCCGGTCGATGAGCGCCGTCGTCAAGTCGTGGCCGCCGTTGGCGATGATCCGTACGAACTGCGGAATGCCGCCGCTCGTCACGATCACGTTCGTGGTGCGGGCACCGATGTCGATGTGGGCCACATTTCCGATCATGCGGGACGGCGAGGTGAGCCTCGTGAGTGCGAACGGAATGAGGTCGACGCCCACAGGGACAAGCCCGGCCAATTGAACTGCCTTCACGTTGGCCAGCACGGAATCCTTGATCGCCGCGACGAGCAGGCCGTTGACGATCGGCCCGCCCTCGGTCGCGCTCTCCGAAATCGGGTAGAAGTCGAGGAGGGCGTCAGCCACCGGGACCGGAAGCATCTCCTGCACGTGGGTGGGAAGGGATTCGCGGATCTCCTGCTGGCTGAGCTTCGGGACCGAAAGGTCGCGAACCAGAACCTTCGCGTTTCCCACGCCGAGAATGACCTCTTTGCTCCCGAACTTTGCGGCGTTCCAGAGTTGCCGAAGCGCTGCGGCGACGGTGTTGACCTCAAGGACCTCACCGTTTTTGACTGCGCCCTCCGGCAGAGCAAGCGAGAAGAACCGTGCGACGGATGGGCGCTTCGAACCGACGCCGGTCACCTCCACCGCCCTGATGCTTCCGGAGCCGATATCCACTCCGACAAGTTGCGTGCTGGCCATCACATCCCCTAACTGATTCCGACCAGAGTGAGATACCCCAGTGCGATCTCACGTCCAAAAACTATTCCCACCCATGCACCCAACAGCATCCATGGGCCGAAGGGAATCCCCGTCTTGCGTGTCGCCCGGCGCGTGGCCAGAAGAACGACAGAAAATATCCCCCCCAGTAAGAATGCAGCAAATGCGCCCACAAGCAAAGAACCCCATCCGAGGTACCCCAGCGCGAGGCCGACCACCGCCGCCAACTTGACGTCGCCGAATCCCATCCCGCTCGGGTAGATGACGACGAGAAGGAAGTAGAACAGGAAAAGTGCGGCACCGGCCACGATCGCCCACAGGAGCGCAAACCAGTCTCCGGTGGCAAAGCTCACGAGGGCGAGGAGGATTCCGACGATGGCGATCGACGGGACGACGAGGCGATTCGGGAGTTTTCTCGTGTCCAGGTCGATGAGGGCGAGCGCGATGGACACCGCTGCGAAGTACAGATACGCCGGGAGCAGCCAGAGCCCTGCCGGCCGAGTCGCCGACCACAGTGCGACTCCGACGAATGCGAGCGCTGTTCCGAGCTCAACGAGCGGGTATCGAACTGAGATCGGCTCACCGCAGTCCCGGCATGTGCCGCGAAGGATCAGCCACGACACGATCGGGATGTTGTCTCTGGCTCGGATCGGGTGCTGGCATTTCGGGCACGCGCTCGGCGGCGAACTCAGCGACATCCCGTTCGGGACGCGCCACACCACGACGTTCAGGAACGAGCCGATCGCGAGTCCGAGCACGCCGACAAGAATCGCGACGATCAGGACGACGCCGCTCGTCGGTTCAGTCATGGCCGATAGCTGCCGTCCGCGTTCATCGCCGCCGGCGTGTCCATCCAGGTGGTCACACCGTAGGTTGTCGTCACGGGTGACAGGAACTTCGGCGGTGCCGTATACCGGAAGCGCGGATCGTAGTTGTAGTTCTTCGCGTAGCCGCTGTAGATGGTTCCGTCGCTGTAGCCCGTTCCGACCGGCCCGCGGAACTTCTGGGCGATGGCACCCTTGACGGTGAGCGTGCCGCGGTTCCCCGTGTACCGGAAGTTCTGCACCTGGAACGTGTGCAGTACCGAAATCATGGCGGCGTCGATTTCACGGTTGGATCCGGAAAGAAGTTTGTTGCCATAGCGATCCATCGGGTTCCACACCCACACGGCATTGTTCCCGACGAGACCGAGAACATCGGTGCTGTCGTTCTTGTACACGAGGTCGCCCGTGACGTACACGTAGTTTTCGGCTGCAACGGTCAACTGGCCGTGCATCGTCCCCTCGACGAACACGTCTCCATTTGTGCACCCGTATGCTGACGAACTGACCGATTCATAGCGGATCGGATACCCGATCGGATTGCCGTTCGAAGCGCAGGACGGCTTGCCGCTTTCCTTATTGCCCCAGTAGTTGACGTCGGTTTTCACCGTCGGCACGTTTTGCACGTACACCATGTTCCGGTCGAGGACGTTGATGGTCGCGCCCCCGGAGGAGCGAAGGCTCGAAATGGAGCCGCACATGGCGGGCGTGGATCCGCCGGTTGCCGAATCCCCCGTCACTTGGGTCATCTTGGTCCACGGCGACCGCACGGTCATCGTCCCGTCCCCGTTGAACTCGATGCTCGTGGGCCCGGTGTAAAGGCACCCAGGCCGCGGAACGCCGGAGGTGGTGAGGTCCGAACGCACCTCCCGCTTCATCTGGGAGTTCGTCGCCGGCATGCCGACGCTGTTCGAGTAGGAGAGATCGCCCGAGTTGAAGTGGGCTGAACCGCACCCGCCGGGAATGTCGTAGAGGCGCCCGCCACCCTGATCCAGGCTGTTGGATGTGGTGACCTTGCCGTTGAAGTTCGCTTCGCAAATGAGCAGAGTGTCGTTCGAGTGCAAGGGTCCGTTGATCACGTCGTGTGGCGCGAACTGGATTCGACCGCAACTCGAGGAGCGGCCGGCCCAATCGTATTTGACGCAGCTTGACGGCTCGCCGCTGATTTCCGGATCCTGGATCTCGTAGTCGGTGAAGTACAGGAAGTCGATGAAGCCCGTCTGGCGCAGATCCGCGATCACGCTGCGCGTGACGCCGTTCACGAGTCCGGTGGAGCGAACCCGGATGACGCCCGTGTCGAAATAGTCTTCGGTATTCACTTCGTAACGGTACTTGGCGGTCCCAGCGCTCCCGGCGACATCGGCCCACGTTCCACCCGTGCCGATTCCGAAGGCCGGGTTCACCTGAGTGCCGGTTGGCAGGGTCACGGCGCTCGTGCCGGTGAACGTTGAGGCGGGATTGCCGTACTGAACGTAGAAACTGTCGTTGGAGAGCCTGCTCTGGTATTCCTCAACTCCGGCGTAGGCCGCGGACAGCGCGGCATTCGCCGCCTGATCCTGGCGCGCCTTCATGGTTCCGCTGATCGACGCGGTGACCGCGACCGTGGCGAGAATCATGAGGACGGCGCCGATGGCGATGACGATGATGAGCGCAAATCCGCCCTCGGAGCGCCCGAGTCGGGCCTTCACGAGTGTCAGCATGGTTACTGTCCCGTCCTGTTGATTCCCAGATTCGGCAGGCCGATCACGCTTTGAAATGCCACCGGATTTCCGGTGGACGCATCATCGGATTTGAGTTTGAAGTAGACCTGCACGGCGGCGACTGTGGGCAGCTGCGCGGCGGTGAGCCCTGAGCTTGGCATCGTGAGCGGCGCATTGTTGGAGTCGAGGTAGGTGAAGAGTTCCGGTTCTGACCCGGTGGGCGGAACGAGCGCACCGGTCAGGATGCGGGTTGAGGCGGCGGTCGACTGGAACGCCCAGAATCCGCTCGACACCGCGTAGGAGTCATACCGAACCTCGATGAGACGCCCCTGACCATCGATGGTGAACGCGAGCTTGGTGGGCTTCGGGTTTGCCGCGTTCACGTCGATGTAACTGATCACGGTGAGCAAATTGTTTTTCGCGGTGACGAACGCCGGGTCGTCCACCGCCTGGCCGGAGACCGGGTTGCTCGCGGCAAACCGCAGCGCCTTGGACAGCTCGTTGAGACCGAGGGATGCCGCCTTCGTGCTTGTGTTGATCGACGTTCCGGTCGCCACGACGCGCGAGGTGCTCATGAACATCCCGGTGATGAGGGTCAGAACAATCGCGAGAATTGCCAGGGTCACCATGATTTCGACGATGCCGAGCCCGGCCTGATCCTCTCGCAGGCGGCGAACGTTCGCGAGGCGTGCGTTCACGGCTTGACCTGACGAGGATCCAGGGTCAGGATGTCTCCCGAGGACGTCTCCTGTGCTGCGGTCTTTGGCGAGAGTTTGGAGATCGACAGTTGATTGTACGGAGTCGATGAGCTCCAGGAGGCGTACAGCTTCCAGGACCCGAATGGCAACGCGATCTTGACATCTTCACCCGCGCCGCGCAGCCCGAAGGAGTACTGCTTCACAACGTCGCAGCCGGGATCGGCCGTTCCGCTCGGCCCGGAGCTTTGCGACACCGCGAGCAGGTATCGCGGCCATCCGGGCATCTCCACCTCCACGACGCCCATCGGGACGGCCGCAGGGTCCGCGGTGCCGCCGGGTACTGCCGCAACCGCCGCCGGTCGCACACCGGCGAGGTAATCCACCCCGCCCGTCGTGCCGGCCGGCCACTCTGCCGGGTCCACCGACTTGCAGAAGTTCGCCGGCGTTGCCGGGTCGTTGTAGACGCCGGCAAGGACCTGGTAGCCGGCGGGGAACGGGAACATCGTGACGGAACTGGGAGCGTTCGGTTTGACGCTCGTCCCGTACGTGCTGACGAAACTGGCGTCGAGGTTGCTGGGAACGATGCTCGAATCGCTGTAGTTGGTTGCGTAGTGGACCGGGAAGGTCGCACCAAGGTCGATGGTCATCATCGCGGAACTTGCGGAGCTCTTCGCGACGCTCACGAGAACGGAAGGCGTGGGGTTCTGCGTCACGTCCACGTAACCGGACTTGGTGACGGTCACGTTGTAGTTGCCCGGATTGACCATGAGCGCGTACGTGCAGCCGAGGGAGTCGGTCGCGGCGGGCTGGGATGCAAGCGAAGTCGCACCATTTGCCGGCGTAGCCGGTGTAACCGTGACGGTTGCCCCGGCAACCGGTCCGCCGGAAGAATCCGAGACGGTGATGAGAACGGTACCGAGATCAGGATTGTTGATTCGAACGCCGGGGTCGATGACCGTGTCTGCGTGAACCGTCGGAGTACTTGAGGTCATTCCCGTCCAGGCCACGGTAACATTGACGCGCTTGTAGCGGAGGATTCCGCCTCCCGCGCCGCAGCGCTGATCCACGTTCGGGTCGGAGACCCAGCGTGCGGTTCGCTGGATCGTGTAGGTGATGCCGTTGATGGTTTCGGTCGTGGTCTTGTCGACGAGATTGAACAGGTTGTCGATCGACCGCGTGAGGTCGATCTCCTGAGAAGCCAGGTTCGCCGCCTGCTGGCGGGCGGTGGAGTCCTGGGTGAGGTTGAGGGCCGCGATCATCGTGTAGCCGATGCCGGTAGCGATGAGCGCAAACACCAGCATGGCGACGATGACCTCGATGAGGCTGAGTCCGGCTTCCGCCGACTGCTTCGCAAGCCTTCTGCGTAGAGCGTTCACGCTTCCCCCTGGGTGTTGATTGTCGAACAGTGGAACTACGACACCTTCGGGTGGCCGGTATCGGAGTTAACTGCTGCTGATGGGGTGCCACACCGGGTGGCACCCCATCAGGCCGTTAGTGCAGCCTTACGGGCAGACGCCCGTCTGAACGCCCTGGCTGTCAGTCACGTGCAGCTTGGTGCCGGTCTTCGACACCGCGTCAATGCAGAATGCTGCACCCGGCGTGGCCGGAGCGGTCCCCTTGAACACCAAACCGGCGGTCGTGACGCCATCGCCGAGAGTGAAGCCGTACGCTCCAAGAGCAGTGGTGCTCAAGGTCGGCGCGGTCGTCGGGTTGTCCGTGAACCATGCGACAACCGCGATCTTCGCGTTCGCCAGGTCGGACTTCACACTGCTGTCCGTTGCGCTGTTCTGAACGTTGATGTAGATCGGGATCGCGATGGCCGCGAGGATTCCGATGATGATAACGACGACCAGAAGCTCGATGAGGGTGAAGCCCTCTTCGCGCTTGAGGCCTTTGCGCCGGTCATTCAGCGCCTTATTCATGCGAAGCAACATTTTACTTTTCCTGTCTTGTAGTAAGGAACATGGACAGGGCCCCCAATTGACCCCCCTCAAACATGCTGGCCCCGGTTCCCGCCGTATGTAATCCCGCAAAGGGGGCACATCCGGCATTTCCACGCCCCCAGTGGTGGGGGCAACGGAGCCCGATATTCAGTTGTGGATGGAACTACTTGTTCAGCAGCGTGAAGATGTTGAAGATCGGCAGGTACAGCGCCACGATCATTCCACCCACGACAACGCCGAGGAACGCGATCATGAGCGGCTCGATGCTCGCCGTGAGCGACTCCGTGGCGGACTGCACCTCTTCGTCGTAGAAGTCGGCGATCTTCGCGAGCATCTGCTCGAGCGCACCGGCGTCCTCCCCGACCGCGACCATCTGGGTGACCATGGCGGGAAAGACCTTCTCGTGAGAGAGCGGTTCCGCGACCGTGCGGCCCTGACGTACGGACTCGGCGACCTTGCGCAGCGCCTCCTCCATCACCCAGTTGCCGGAGGTCTCGCCCACGATTGTGAGCACCTGGAGGATCGGAACGCCGGCCGCCATCATCGCCGAGAAGTTTCGGCTGAACCGGGCGATCGCGATCTTCCGGAACAGGTTTCCGAACACCGGCAACTTGAGCTTGAGCGGATCGACAACTTTCCGCACGCGCTCCGTGTTTTTGTTCCTGCCCCACCAGACCGAGAACACGATCGATGCGACGAGGAGGATCGGAATGAACCACCACATCTGGGCGGAGAGCCACACCAGCATCTGGGTTGGCAGTGGGAGTGAGGCGCCGAACCCCGCAAACATCTTTTGGAAGATTGGCACGATGAACACGAGCATCGCGATGACGGAAATGATCGCCATGATGAACACGATCACCGGATACGTCATGGCCGACTTGATCGTGCCGCGCAGCTTGACTTCCGCCTCGAAGTTCTTCGCCACGGACAGAAGCGCGTTGTCGAGGAACCCGCCGGTCTCACCGGCCCGGATGAGGCTGATCATGATGGGAGGGAAGACGCGGTCGTGCCGCGCCGCAGCATCCGACAGCGACGAGCCGGACTCAACCTCTCGGGTGATCGAGACCAGGATCTTCTTCAGTTCCTTGCTTTCGGTCTGCTCGGTGATGATGTTGAGTGTTCGCAAAAGCGACAGACCGGACGTGATCATGGTCGCCATCTGGCGGCTCATGACCGCGAGGTCCTTGAGCTTGACCTTGCTTCCGAACGAACCCAGATTGATTTCCATCTGGAGCCCGGTGCCGCCCGACGCCTCCTGGATGGACAGCGGGGAGATGCCCATGGTCCGCAGGCGGTTCGCGACCGCCCCCTCCGTCATGGCATCGATGCGGCCCTTGACGAGCTTGCCCTCGGTGTCGCGCCCCTTGTACGCGTACGTTGCTGCAGTCGCCATGTCAGTGCGCCTTTCGAGTGAAGCCGTCGCCGAAGTCTGCGGCGGCAGCGGCCATTTGCGACGCCACCTCGCCGCCGCCCGGATCCGCGCGGTGAATCAGCCGCTTGAGGCCCTCGAGGTCGTGGGCCTTTTCGATTGCGGCGGCGTGGGTGATCTTTCCTTTGTCGACGAGCTCGGCAAGGTGCTGGTCCATCGTGAACATGCCCATTTCGCGCCCGGCCTGAAGTGCCGTGGGAATCTGGTAGGTCTTCCCCTCGCGGATGAGGTTCGAGATGGCGGGAGTCATGAGCATGACCTCCGTCGCCACGACACGGCCCTTCCCGCTGGCGACCTTGATGAGGGTCTGGCAGACCACGCCCTGCAGGGTTGCGGCGAGCTGCGCACGCACCTGGTCCTGCTGGTGCGGCGGGAACACGTCGATAACCCGGTCCACCGTCTGCGCGGCATCCTGGGTGTGCAGCGTTGCGAACACCAGGTGACCGGTTTCGGCTGCAGTCAATGCGACGGAGATGGTTTCGAGGTCGCGGAGCTCGCCGATGAGGATCACATCCGGGTCCTGCCGAAGCACATGCTTGAGCGCCTGGCTGAAGCTGTGCGTGTCACTGCCCACCTCGCGCTGGTTGATGAGCGAGCGCTTGTTGCCGTGCATGAACTCGATCGGGTCCTCGACCGTGACGATGTGGTCCGTGCGCGTGCGGTTCACGAGGTCGATGAGCGCCGCCAGAGTGGTCGATTTTCCCGAACCGGTTGGACCGGTCACGAGCACGAGACCGCGGGCCAGGGTTGCGAAGCGGGCAACCGTGTCCGGAACCCCCAGCTGCTCGAGCGGCTTGATCTCGGTGGGGATGAGACGGAAAGCGCCACCGATCGCGTCGCGCTGCTGGTAGAAGTTCACGCGGAATCGGGCATTCTCGGAAACCGCAAACGCGAAGTCGAGTTCCAGTTCCTTCTCGAACGTCTCCTTCTGCGACTTCGTGAGAAGACTCTGGAGCGCCTTGGTCACGCGGTCGCGACCCCACACCTCCGCACCGTCGACGGGCTGGAGGGCGCCGTCGATGCGCAACATCGGCGGCGCGTTCGAGGTGACGTGCAGGTCGGACGCGGTGAGCCGGACAACTTCCTGCAGTGCGGAGATGAGGTCCGCGTCGGCGTTCGGATGCGGCGAGAAACCGGTCTCCACCCGACCGAGAGGATCAATGTCCTCCAGCAGGGTTTCCAGGCTGGGCGGCGCCATCAGCGGGATCGCCGGACTCGCGTCGGCGGTGCCGCCTGCCGGCGGGGTGGGCGCGGGCGCTGACTGCGCCACGGGAGCAGGAGCGGACACAGCGGGGGCGGCCTGCGGCGGCGCCATCGAGGGCGGCGGCGCTGAAATTGGCGGGGCGACGACCGGCGGTGCCATGGAGGGCAATGGCGCCGCAACGGGCGGCGCTGCGACCGGCGGTGCCATCGGCGGCAACGGTGCCGCGGGTGGCGGCGCAGCTGGCGCCTGCTGCTGAGCGGGCGGGATGACCACCTGCGGACTCGGCGCGGCGGGCATTGTTGGCGGAGGCGCGGTCTGATACGCCGTCGGCGTGGCCGGTGGCGTGACGGCCGAGGCAGGGCTCGGCCCGCCGGCAGCCGGACCCGGCCGAAGGCTCTCCTCCGCCGTCATGACCGGAATTTCATGTACTTGCTTGTTCATCAGGTTCCCCCTCAGGACCTTGTGGACCGAAAAATCAGGCCACCACTCGCAAAATCTCTTCGACCGATGTGAGCCCCATTTGTGCCTTCATCCAGCCGTCCAACCGCAGCGGGATCATCCCCTGCGAACGTGCAGTGCGGGCGATTTCCGCTGCGGACGCCCTCTCCACCGCCAGGCGCTCGATCTCTTCCGTCACGAGCATCACCTCGTGCACCGCAATGCGGCCGCGGTAACCGGTCCCCGAGCAGGTTTGGCAGCCCACGGGCTGAAACAGTGTGGGGATCGGCTGGCTCGGCTCGAACCCCACCCGCAGGTTTGCCAGATCGTTCGGATTGGGCTGGTACGCCCCCTTGCACCGATCGCACAGTCGACGGGCGAGCCGCTGAGCGACCACGCAGTCCAGTGCGGAACCGACCAGGAACGGTTCGATGTCCATTTCCGTGAGGCGCGTCACGGCGCTTGGCGCATCATTCGTGTGCAGCGTCGACAGCACGAGGTGCCCGGTGAGTGCGGCCTCGATCGCGATTTGCGCAGTCTCCTGGTCGCGGATCTCACCGATCAGCACGACATCGGGGTCGGACCGCAGGATGCTGCGCAGCGCGCTCGCGAACGTGAGGCCCGCCTTCGGGTTGACCTGGACCTGATTGATTCCCGGCATCCGATATTCGACCGGGTCCTCGACCGTGATCACGTTGATCTCCGGCTTCGCCACTGCGTGCAGGGTCGTGTACAGGGTCGTGGACTTACCCGAACCGGTCGGCCCCGTCACGAGGATCATCCCGTACGGTTTCGTGAACGACGAACGGAACGCGCTCATGTTCTCGTCAAGCATCGCGAGGTCGCCCAGCGACATGGTCGACTCTGCGTTGTCGAGAATACGCATGACGACTTTCTCTCCCCACACGGTGGGAAGGGTCGCGACGCGCAGGTCGATCTTGCGTCCGCCATGGCTGACCGACATGCGGCCGTCCTGGGGCTTGCGGCGCTCGGCGATGTCGATATCGCTCATGATCTTGAGTCGCGAAATCACGCCGTTCTGGATGGTCTTCGGGGCCTGCTGCATCTCGTGCAGAACGCCATCGATGCGGTACCGAACATTGAGTTGCCGTTCGGCGGGCTCGATGTGGATGTCCGAGGCGCGGTCCTGAATCGCCTGGCTGATGAGCAGATTGACGAAGCGCACAATGGGCGCGTCATCCTGCTGCGGCTCCTGCGTGCCGACCAGCGCGAGATCGGTGCCGGCATTCTCCTCTTCGAGCTCCGTGGTGAGGTCGCTGAGTTCGCCATCCGCCCGGTGGAAACGGTCGATCGCACTGATCAGGTCGCTGCGCTCGGCAACGACGAGATGGATCTGCAGGCGGGTTGCCGCGCGAACGTCGTCAATCGCGAAGACGTTGCCGGGGTCGACCATGGCGAGTGTTAGGGAGTCCTCACTCATGGCGATCGGCAAGACCTCGTGACGGCGACACAGCGAGGCCGCAACCTGAGACACTGCAGTGCGATCGACCGGGTATTCCAGCAGCTCCACGAACGGCAGGCCCGCAAGGGCCGCACGCGCGGATGCCACCTGAGCTTCAGTGAGTACTCCCTGATCGATCAGGGCGCGGACAGAGTTCTCTTCCTCTCCCCACCCACCGGAAACGGTGTCGAGACTCTCGATCGGCATAACGCCACGAAGAATCAGAATCTCGGTCAATGAAGCCACGGAACTTCCCCCTAAAGTTGTTCCCCCAGCGGCGCACCCCTCGATTCGGGTTGAGCGAAGAAACCGCGCCGAGAGGCAAATCTAACTCGCGCGTGTCATTGCACGCCATACCCGCTATCGGGGGGTATACGGCGCCGGGATCTCGCTGAAGGCCGCGTCAGCCCCCAAAGGTCTCGACCATGACGCGGTTTGCTCTTCGCGCTGGCGAACGTTCGGGGTCATGAGGGACAACGGCCGTCATGGTTGGGGCTGGCCGTCACCGACGGGGCGTCGTCGCGAAAGTACCGGTTGAGCTGGGAGCGTGACGCAGGGATAGTCAATCCTCCGCTCAAACATTGAGAGCCTGGTCCGGACCGCAAGGATCCAGCCCAGGCTCTCAAAACTCGCTCGCAGATCAACTATCCCTGCGTCACGCTCCCAGCGCCTATGAGTAGGTACCCGGCGTGATGTCGTCGCTGCTGAACGTGTCGAAGTCCACGAAGGACAGGTCGGACTCGGTGAAGGTCGACTCGTCCGAGTAGATGCGGTTGGGGTACCGCTCGGCCTTCGCCTCCTCCGTCGCCTCCACGGTGACATTCCGGTACATCGGCAGCCCGGTCCCCGCGGGGATGAGCTTTCCGATGATGACGTTCTCCTTGAGGCCCATGAGCGGATCGGACTTGCCCTCCATGGCGGCCTGCGTGAGAACACGCGTGGTCTCCTGGAACGATGCGGCCGACAGCCACGACTCCGTCGCGAGGGACGCCTTCGTGATACCCATGACTTCCTGACGCGCCGAGGCGGTCTTTTTGCCCTCGGTGAGCGCAGCGCGGTTGAGCGCGTTGTACCGCGCACGGTCGACGAGCTCGCCCGGCAGAAGCCCGGTGTCGCCGTGGTCGACCACGGTCACCTTGCGGAGCATCTGGCGAACGATGACCTCGATGTGCTTGTCGTGGATCGGAACACCCTGCGAGCGGTACACGCCCTGGACGCCGCCGACGAGGTGCTCCTGGACCGCGCGAACGCCGCGCACGCGCAGGACCTCCTTCGGGTCGACAACGCCGACATGCAGCTGCTGGCCAAGCTCAACGTGCTCGCCATCCTCGACGAGGAGGGTTGCCCGCTTGAGCACCGGGTAGGCGAACGGCTCATCGCCGTTGTCCGGGGTCAGGATGAGCTTGCGGCTGCGATCCGTGTCCTCGATCGTGATGCGGCCTGCGGCCTCCGCTATGGGGCTTGCGCCCTTGGGAGTGCGCGCCTCGAACAGCTCGGTCACGCGGGGCAGACCCTGCGTGATGTCATCCGCCGACGCGACACCACCGGTGTGGAAGGTGCGCATGGTGAGCTGAGTTCCGGGCTCGCCGATCGACTGGGCCGCGATGATGCCGACCGCTTCGCCGATGTCCACGAGCTTGCCCGTCGCGAGCGAACGCCCGTAGCAGGCGGCGCACACACCGATAGCGGACTCGCAGGTCAGAACGGAGCGAACCTTCGCGTGCGTGATGCCCGCCTTGATGAGCTTCGCGATCATGACGTCGCCGATGTCGTCGCCGGCCTTGGCCACCACGGTGCCCTTGGCATCCGTCGCGTCCTCGGCGAGGCTCCGCGCGTACAGCGAGTTCTCGATGTTCGCGTCCGGCACGAGCACGCCGTCCAGGTTCGGAGACGCGACCAGGAGGTCGAGTCCCTTCGTCGTACCGCAGTCGTCCTCGCGGATGATGACATCCTGCGACACGTCGACGAGGCGACGCGTGAGGTATCCGGAGTCTGCCGTCCGCAGCGCGGTGTCGGCGAGACCCTTTCGGGCGCCGTGCGTTGCGATGAAGTACTCGGCAACGGAAAGGCCCTCACGGTAGCTGGAGATGATCGGACGCGGGATGATCTCACCCTTCGGGTTCGACACGAGGCCGCGCATACCGGCGATCTGACGAACCTGCATCCAGTTGCCGCGGGCGCCCGAGGTGACCATGCGGTTGATGGTGTTGTCTGCTGGCATGTTGTCTTCCATCGCCTTGGCGACTTCGGCCGTTGCCTTGTTCCAGATCTCGATGAGCTCCTGGCGGCGCTCAGCGTCGGTCGTGAGACCCTTCTCGAACTCCGACTGAACCTTCGAGGCCTGCTTTTCGTAGCCCGCGATGATCGTCCGCTTGTTCGGCGGAGTCAGAACGTCGGAGAGCGCAACGGTCACGCCGGAGCGGGTCGCCCAGTGGAAGCCGGCATCCTTGACCCGGTCGAGGGTCGCGGCAACTTCCACCTTCGGGTAACGCTCGGCGAGGTCGTTGACGATTCCGGAGAGAGCTCCCTTGTCGGCGACAGCCTCGAAGTACGGGTAGTCGGCGGGAAGCGTTTCGTTGAACAGCGCACGGCCCAGCGTGGTCTCCTTGAGCACAGCGCCGACAGCCTTGCCGTCGACAAGCTCGACACCTTCAGGGGCCTCGCCGTCCCGGAAGACGACGTCGTTCAGGCGGATGCGCACCTTCGCATTGAGGTCGAGGGTGCCCTGATCCATCGCGAGGATCGCTTCCGCGACGCTCGAGAACGCACGGCCCTCCCCTGCCACACCCTCCTTGAGGGTGGTCAGGTGGTGCAGGCCGATGATCATGTCCTGGGTCGGCAGGGTGACCGGGCGGCCATCGGACGGCTTCAGGATGTTGCTCGACGCGAGCATCAGGATGCGCGCCTCGGCCTGGGCTTCGACGGACAGCGGCAGGTGAACTGCCATCTGGTCGCCGTCGAAGTCGGCGTTGAACGCGGCACACACGAGCGGGTGAAGCTGGATGGCTTTACCCTCGACGAGCTGAGGCTCGAACGCCTGGATGCCCAAACGGTGCAGGGTTGGTGCACGGTTCAGCAGCACGGGGCGTTCGCGAATGATCTCCTCGAGCACGTCCCACACCTGCGGGCGGCTGCGCTCGACCATGCGCTTGGCGCTCTTGATGTTCTGCGCGTGGCTCAGGTCGATGAGGCGCTTGATGACGAACGGCTTGAACAGCTCGAGCGCCATCTGCTTCGGAAGACCGCACTGGTGCAGCTTGAGCTGCGGACCGACAACGATGACCGAACGGCCGGAGTAGTCGACGCGCTTGCCGAGCAGGTTCTGGCGGAACCGGCCCTGCTTGCCCTTGAGCATGTCGCTCAGGGACTTCAGTGCGCGGTTGCCGGTACCCGTGACGGGACGGCCGCGGCGGCCGTTGTCGAACAGAGCGTCGACAGCTTCCTGCAGCATCCGCTTCTCGTTGTTCACGATGATCTCCGGTGCGCCCAAATCGAGCAGGCGGCGAAGACGGTTGTTGCGGTTGATCACGCGGCGGTACAGGTCGTTCAGGTCGGAGGTCGCGAAGCGGCCACCATCCAGCTGGACCATCGGGCGAAGCTCCGGCGGGATCACCGGCACAACCTCGAGCACCATGGCGGCCGGCGAGTTGCCGGTCTGCAGGAACGAGTTCACGACGCGCAGGCGCTTGATGGCGCGGATCTTCTTCTGGCCCTTGCCGTTGGCGATCTCGTCGTGCAGGTTGTCGGACTCGGCCTGGAGGTCGAACGCCTGCAGGCGCTTCTGGATGGACTCCGCGCCCATGTACGCCTCGAAGTAGATGCCGAAGCGGTCCTGCAGCTCGTGGAAGACGGAGTCCTCAGGCTTCAGGTCGCCGACCTTCAAGTTGCGGAAGTCATCCCACACGCGCTCGAGCTGGTTGATCTGCTCGTCGAAGGACTTGCGGGTCTGGCCCATCTCCTTCTCGGCGGCATCCTTCGTGCGACGCTTCTGGTCGGCCTTCGCGCCCTCTTCTTCCAGAGCGGCAAGATCGGTCTCGAGCTTCTGGAGGCGCTCGGCGACACGGGTGTCGCGCTGGTTCTCCAGCTCCTTCATCTCCAGGCGGATCTCGTTTTCGAGACCGGGCAGGTCGGCGTGGCGACCCTCCTCGTCGACCGAGATGACCATGTACGCGGCGAAGTAGATGACCTTCTCAAGGTCCTTCGGCGCCATGTCGAGCAGGTAGCCGAGGCGGCTCGGAACACCCTTGAAGTACCAAATGTGGGTGACGGGAGCGGCGAGCTCGATGTGGCCCATCCGCTCGCGACGCACCGAGGACTTCGTGACCTCGACGCCGCAGCGCTCGCACACGATGCCCTTGAAGCGCACGCGCTTGTACTTGCCGCACGAGCACTCCCAGTCGCGGCTGGGTCCGAAGATCTGCTCTCCGAACAGGCCATCCTTCTCCGGCTTCAGCGTGCGGTAGTTGATCGTCTCCGGCTTCTTCACTTCACCGTGCGACCACTTGCGGATGTCCTCCGCCGTCGCAAGACCGATACGCAGCTCATCAAACGTTGTGACGTCGAGCAATGTTTCTCCTAATGCCTAAATCTGGATTGAGTCGTTGATGGGCCGTGAACTAGATCTCGTCGATGGACGAGTTCTCGAACCGGGCGGAAATGTTGATTCCGAGCTCTTCCGCTGCGCGGAACACCTCGTCATCCGTGTCCTTGAGGCTGACCGCCTGGCCGTCCGAGGACAGCACCTCGACGTTCAGGCACAGCGACTGCATCTCTTTGATGAGCACCTTGAAGCTCTCGGGAATGCCGGGCTCCTGGATGTTCTCGCCCTTGACGATCGCCTCGTACACCTTCACGCGGCCGAGGATGTCGTCCGACTTGATCGTGAGAAGCTCCTGCAGCGCGTACGCGGCACCGTATGCCTCGAGCGCCCACACTTCCATCTCACCGAAGCGCTGGCCGCCGAACTGGGCCTTGCCGCCCAGGGGCTGCTGCGTGATCATCGAGTACGGTCCCGTCGAGCGTGCGTGGATCTTGTCGTCGACAAGGTGGTGCAGCTTCAGGATGTACATGTAGCCGACCGAGACCGGCTCCGGGAACGGCTCGCCGCTCCGACCGTCGAACAGCCGGGTCTTGCCGGTGGAGTCGATCAACCGGTCACCGTCGCGGGTCTTCGTGGTCGAGTTGAGGAGTCCCTCGATCTCGGCCTCTGCCGCACCGTCGAACACGGGGGTCGCCACCTTCGTCCCTGGCGCAGCCTTGAGGGCGTTGTCCGGAATCGTCGCAGCCCACTTCGGCTTGCCTTCGACTTCCCAGCCCTGCTTGGCCACCCAGCCGAGGTGAGTCTCCAGCACCTGGCCGAAGTTCATGCGGCCGGGGATGCCGAGCGGGTTCAGGATGATGTCGACGGGCGTCCCATCCGCGAGGAACGGCATGTCCTCGACGGGCAGGATCTTCGAGATGACGCCCTTGTTGCCGTGACGGCCGGCAAGTTTGTCACCCTCGGTGATCTTCCGCTTCTGCGCGATGAACACGACCACGCGCTGGTTGACGCCGGAGCCGAGCTCGTCGTCGCCATCCGTCGCGTCGAACACCTTGACGCCGATGATCGTTCCCGCTTCGCCGTGCGGAACCTTGAGGCTCGTGTCACGAACCTCGCGGCTCTTCTCGTTGAAGATCGCGCGCAGCAGTCGCTCTTCGGCGGAGAGCTCCGTCTCGCCCTTCGGCGTGACCTTGCCGACGAGGATGTCGCCGGGGTTCACTTCGGCGCCGATGCGGATGATCCCGCGCTCGTCGAGGTCGGCAAGCAGTTCGGGGCTCACATTGGGGAGGTCACGGGTGATCTCCTCCTTGCCGAGCTTCGTGTCGCGGGCATCGACCTCGTACTCCTCGATGTGAATCGAGGAGAGCACGTCATCCTTCACCAGGTTTTGGCTGAGGATGATCGCGTCTTCGAAGTTGTGACCCTCCCACGGCATGAACGCGACCAGCAGGTTCTTGCCGAGCGCAAGCTCGCCGTTCTCGGTCGCCGGGCCGTCGGCGATGACCTCGCCGGCCTCGACCCGGTCGCCCTCGTTGACGATCACGCGGTGGTTGTAGCTCGTGCCCTGGTTGGAGCGGTCGAACTTGCGCAGGTAGTAGTCCTGCGTTCCGCCGGCGTCCAGCTGGATGGTGACGACATCCGCCGACACTTCGGAGACCACTCCGGCGGCGTCCGCCGTGAGCACGTCTCCCGCGTCGATGGCGGCATATCCCTCCATACCGGTTCCGACGAGCGGGCTTTCGCTCATGAGCAGCGGAACAGCCTGACGCTGCATGTTCGCGCCCATGAGGGCCCGGTTCGCGTCGTCGTGCTCGAGGAACGGGATGAGCGAGGTCGCCACCGACACCATCTGGCGCGGCGACACATCCATGTAGCCGATCTCCTCGACGGGGAACAGGTCGACCTCTCCGCCCTTGGAGCGGGCAAGAACCCGGTCCTCGGCGAAATGCGAGTCGCCCGTGAGCGGCGCGTTGGCCTGAGCCACCACGAACTCGTCTTCCTCGCTCGCGGTGAGGTAGTCGATCGTGTCCGTGACCTTGCCCTTGACGACGCGGCGGTACGGGGTCTCGATGAATCCGAACGAGTTGATGCGGGCGAAGGACGCGAGCGAACCGATCAGGCCGATGTTGGGGCCTTCCGGGGTTTCGATCGGGCACATGCGGCCGTAGTGCGACGGGTGAACGTCGCGCACCTCGACGCCGGCGCGCTCGCGGCTCAGACCGCCAGGGCCGAGCGCGGAGAGGCGGCGCTTGTGGGTGAGCCCGGCAAGCGGGTTGTTCTGGTCCATGAACTGCGACAGCTGGGAGGTTCCGAAGAACTCCTTGATCGCCGCGACGACCGGACGCACGTTGATGAGCGTCTGCGGCGTGATTGCCTCGATGTCCTGAGTCGTCATCCGCTCGCGAACGACGCGCTCCATGCGGGAAAGGCCGGTGCGCACCTGGTTCTGGATGAGCTCGCCGACGGCGCGGATCCGGCGGTTGCCGAAGTGGTCGATGTCGTCGATGTCGAGGCGGATGTCCACCTTCTTGCCGTTGCGGGTGCCCGGAATCGTCTTCTGCTCTTCGTGCAGAGCGACGAGGTACTTGATCGTCGCGATGATGTCTTCCTGGCTGAGCACCGAGTTCGCCAGAGGGGCTTCAATCCCGAGCTTGCGGTTGATCTTGTAACGACCGACCTTCGCGAGATCGTAACGCTTCGAGTTGAAGTAGAAGTTGTCCAGGAGCGCGCGCGCTGCCTCGGCGGCAACCTGCTCGCCCGGGCGCAGCTTGCGGTAGATGTCCTTGAGCGCCTCCTCCTTGGTGAGGATGGCATCCTTCTCCAGGGTGGCCTCGATGGAGGCGTAGCCCTTGAAGGTTTCGAGGATTTCCTCGCTCGTCATGCCGAGCGCCTTCAGGAACACCGTCACCGACTGCTTGCGCTTGCGGTCGATGCGCACGCCGACCTGGTCGCGCTTGTCGATCTCGAACTCGAGCCAGGCGCCGCGGCTCGGGATGATGCGGGCAGAGTAGATGTCCTTGTCGGAGGTCTTCTCCTGCGCGCGGTCGAAGTACACACCGGGCGACCGAACGAGCTGCGACACGACGACGCGCTCCGTGCCGTTGATCACGAACGTGCCCTTTGGCGTCATGAGCGGGAAGTCGCCCATGAACACGGTCTGAGTCTTGATTTCACCGGTGAGGTGGTTCATGAACTCGGCCTCGACGTAGAGCGGAGCGGAGTAGGTCTTCCCCTTCTCCTTGCACTCGTCGATCGAGTACTTCTTCTCCTCGAGGAACGGGTTCGTGAACGAGAGCTGCATCGTCTCGCCGAGGTCCTCGATGGGGGAGATCTCTTCGAAGATCTCCTCGAGTCCGGTGAGGGACGGAAGGTCCTGGCGCCCGGCAGCTTTCGCTTCCGCCGCACGCTCCTTCCACAGGTCGTTGCCCACAAGCCAGTCGAAGCTCTCGGTCTGCAGTGCAAGCAGATCGGGAACCGTCAGTGTGTCTGTGATCTTCGCGAACGAGAGACGCTCAGCGGAGCGACCGTTCTTGAGGGGCTTCTTGGATGAATTCGAGGTGGATGCGTTGCGCGCAGCAGCCAAGGAAATAACCTCCGGCGGCCCTTTTCAGGCCAGTTACAGTCGGTGATATGTGGGCAAACGACTCACCAGTACCCCCGGGCCGTAACCCATGGAGTAGTGCCGGGGGACTGAGCTGTCCTGGCACGCGCGGCCGACCGCAATATGAAGGCAGAGAACATCTGGGAGCGCAAGGATCAACTATAGGACGAATCCGGCGACGTGTCCACTTAAATCTTGACCGAATCTGAAATCTGCGCTATAAGCGCGCTGGAGCATGAAGCGAAGGCCATTTCTGGCCTTCGCGCGACGCCAGCGCCGGCGGCCGTCTCGGCCGCCGGGAACCCTTACTCAGCCGGAATCCTTCGCGCGGTTCTTGTACGCCATCGCGGCGAGCGCCTCCCAGATAAGGCCGTGCGCGTTGTTGACGGTGATGTCGGCGTGGTCGTACGCGGGAGCAACCTCCATGACGTCCATGGCGACCACATTCGTGTCCAGCACGATCTGACGAACAATGCGGAGCAGGTCGATGGGCGCGAATCCGCCGGGCGCCGGAGTGCCGGTGGCCGGTGCGAAGCCGGGGTCAAGCACGTCAATGTCGATGGAGAGGTAGATCGCATCCGTTCCGTCGAGGGCTTCGGCGACGACATCCTTCATGACCTCTTTCGCGCCCCGCTCCCACACCTCCTGCATCGTGTGGTGGCGAAGACCGTTGTCGCGCATCCACTTCTGGTCTTCCTCGCCTGGCCAGTAGCCGCGAAGGCCGACCTGGATGAAGTTATGGCCGGGGATCGCGCCCGACTCGATGAGCCGGCGCATGGGCGAACCGTGGCTCGCGAGATTGCCGTCGATCTGGTCGGCCGTGTCCGCGTGGGCGTCGAAGTGGATCATGCCGACGTTGCCGAAACCGTGGTGCTCGGCGACCGCGGTGGCCGCCGGCCAGGTGATCGAGTGGTCGCCGCCCAGGATGATCGGGATGATGCCGCGGCTGGCGATCTCGGAAACCCGCTGGTGGATCGCCTCCTTCGAGGCCTCCCACATGCCGTGGCTCATGATCGCGTCGCCGTAGTCGACCACCTCGAGGTTGTCAAACATCTCCACCTGCAGGTCGAGGTGGTACGTGCCAGGGTCGTACGCGTTGGCCCGCATCGCGCGCGGGCCGAAGCGGGCACCGGGGCGGTTCGTCGTGTTGTCGTCCCACGGGGCTCCGACGATCGCGACATCCGGCTGCCACTCATCGAGCTGCTCCGGCTCCGTCAGCAGCGGGCGCATCCCGAACGTGGCGGGGCCGTGAATGGACGAGGAGTCGAGTTGCGCGCGCATGCCCGGCGGGAGGTCGCGCTTCGGTGCGGTCATGAGTCAATTGTGGCAGTGTCGGAATGTGAAGGTAAATCGGTCCATCGTGCTGAAGTCCAGCGGATATCGGGCCGTGATCGAACCCGACCGCTGGGTGCCGGGCGCGTACACCCTCGTCGTCGACGGCACGCCGCAATCGCACGTGAACCTGGACGACCCGACCCAGCTCTTCTTCGAGTACGTGCAGCGGATGGGTGTCGTGATCGACCGCCTCGGATTGCCGGGCGAACCGATCACCGCGGTGCACCTCGGCGCGGGCGCTCTCACCCTCCCGCGCTACATCGAGGCCACCCGGCCCGGGTCGCGGCAGCAGGTCATCGAGTTGGAGAGCGATCTGGTGGATCTGGTCCGCTCGGCGCTTCCCTGGTCGCGGCAGGCGTCGATCCGGCTGCGGTATGGGGACGCCAGGGATGTCCTGACCCGGCTGCCGAATGGGCTTCTGGGTGCCGTCGATCTTGTCGTCGTGGATGTTTTTGCCGGCGCGCGCACCCCCGCGCACGTGACCAGCGCGGAGTTCTACCGATCCATCGTCCCGCTGCTTTCGGAGGACGGGATAGTCCTCGTGAACGTGGCGGACGGGCCGGGGCTGGCGTTCGCCCGCGGCCAGACGGCAACCCTGAACTCCGTCGTCGAACACGTCGCGGCTCTCGCCGAGCCGAACATCCTGAAGGGTCGCCGCTTCGGGAACGTCGTGCTGGTGGGATCCCGAACACCGCTCCCGCTCGACTGGCTGCCGCGGCTGCTGGCCGGCGGTCCGCACCCCTCGAAAGTTCTCACCGGCCGGGAACTGAAGGACTGGACCGCGGGCGCCCCGGTCGTCACCGACTCGACGGCGGTGGCATCGCCCCTCCCCTCCGCGAGCGTGTTCCGCACGCGTTCTTAGTAATTCTCTGCAACATCCACCCCACCGCTCCCGCAAACTCCTGAATGATGGACGTATGCGGAGGCCGGTATTGAGCGTCGTGGCGGGCATGCTCGCCCTTGCCGTGGCGGGGTGCGCCGCGGAGGTTCCCCGCGAGCCGAGCGCAGTTCCGGCCCCGTCGATTTCAGCGACGCCCACGCAGACTCCGTTCGCCGGGCCGGTGATGCCTGCCGGTTCCCCCACCGTGCTGATCTCCGGGCTGTCCGCTCCGTGGTCGGTCGTGCGGCTCCCCACCGGTTCGGCGCTCATCAGCGAACGCGACACCGGGAAAATTCTCGAGTACACCGCGGCAGGCGCTGTGCGCGTGGTCACGACCGTCGAGGGGGTCGCCCACGGCGGCGAGGGCGGCCTCCTCGGCCTCGCGGTGCTCGACACCGGCACCCCCGACTATCTGTACGCCTACTACACGACGGCGAACGACAATCGGATCGTGCGCATGCCGCTCCTCGGGAGCCCCGGGGACTACCGTCTCGGAACTCAGCAGGCAATTCTCACCGGCCTGGCCAGGGCAGGCAACCACAACGGCGGCCGGATCGCGTTCGGCCCGGATGGCACGCTCTACGCGACGGTGGGCGATGCGGGGCAGCCGTCCCGCTCGCAGGACCTTTCCTCGCCGAACGGCAAGATCCTCCGGATGAATCCCGACGGCAGCGTGCCGTCGGACAATCCGTTCCCCGGCTCGCTCGTGTACTCGTACGGGCACCGGAACCCGCAGGGGCTCGCCTGGGATTTGAACGGCCAGTTGTGGGCATCGGAGTTCGGCCAGAACACCTGGGATGAGTTCAATCGCATCGAGGCGGGAAAGAACTACGGGTGGCCGGTTGTCGAAGGAATCGGCGGCAAGCCCGGATACGTCGACCCCGTGCTCCAGTGGGCGACATCCGAGGCGAGCCCGAGCGGGCTGGCCTACGTGTCCGGCACGTTCTTCCTCGCCTCGCTCCGCGGCCAGCGGCTGTGGGCGATCAACACCGCGGGCACGCCCCACTCCACCGCGTGGTTCGCGGGCGAGTTCGGCCGCCTGCGCGACGCGGTGCCGGGGCCGAACGGCACACTGTGGGTGCTGACGAACAACACTGACGGACGCGGCAGCCCGCGTTCGGGAGACGACAAGCTGTTGCAGATCACGCTCGTGCCCGGCACGTAACCCGCGCGGTGCCCGGCACGAGATAATCGGTCAGTGGACGAAAGCAGACAACGACCCGATGCGCCGTCCCGCTGGCGCCGGGTGAGTCGGCTTTGGCGCCGCTCCCGAGCGCTCCTGCCGATGAACAGCGACGTCGAGGTGGGCCGTACCGTCGTCGGAGTACCGATCCCGATCCGCATCCGCCCGGGATTCCTGATCCTGGCAGCGGCCGGTGGCGCTATCGGCGCTGGCGCGCGCTATCTCCTCACCCTGGTCGCTCCGACCTGGGAGACGCTGTCCGCGGGCACCGTGGCCGTCAATCTGCTGGGCCCGTTCTTTCTCGGCACATTGCTCCAGACACTCTCCCAGGGTGCCGAGACGGCCCACCGCCGCAGATTGCGGCTGCTTGTCGGCGTGGGATTCCTCGGAGCGTTCACGAGCTACGCCGAATTGGCATTGGATGTGATCACCGTCTCGGAAAACGGACACGCCCTGATCGCCGTCAGCTACGCACTTCTCACCATCGTCGCCGGTGCCGCCGCAACCTGGTTCGGGATCTTCAGCGCCGCCCGCTGGGGCCGGATCCGGCAGCGACGTCAGGGGGTCGCCGGATGATGTTCACCACGCTCGTCGTCGCTGTCGCAGGCGGCATCGGGGCCGCCCTCCGACTTGCTCTCAATGTGACGGTTCACGGAAAGGTACCGACCCGATACCCGGTCGCGTTGACGATCATCAATGTCAGCGGTTCCTTTGTCCTCGGATTGATTTCCGGCCTTGCCGGTTCCCACCTGTTGACGCCCGAGTGGGGTGTCGTTCTCGGTGTCGGCCTGGTCGGCGGGTATACCGCGTTCAGCACGACGAGTTTTCAGACTCTTCGCCTGGTGCAGGAGCGCCGCTGGTGGGCCGCCGTCTCAAACTCGTTCGGGATGATCGTGGTCGCCGTCATCGTCGCCGGTCTCGGGCTGTGGCTCGGCCGGTCACTCTGATCCCTCTCCTCCCCACCCCAGGAAGACGGTCGAATCCCCCAGCCGTGCCGCGCCTATGCCGGCAGGCGGCCACGGCGCGGCTATCGTCGAATCGTGGCTGATCTTGTGCGCGTGCGGCGGTGGGCAGATGCCCTCATCGCCCTGCATCTCGACCCGGCCGAGTGGTCTTTCGGTTTCGATTCGGCGAAAACGCGCGCCGGCCTGTGCAACTACCGGGCGAAGCGCATCACGGTCTCGAAGTACCTCGCCATCCGTTTCGACGACGATGACATCCATCAGGTGCTGCTGCACGAGGTCGCCCATGCGATGGCGGGGGTGAGGTCCGGGCACGGCCCGAAGTGGAAGTCGATTGCGCGGGAGCTCGGCTACGTCGGCTCGCGCACGCATGACGGTTCGGTGGCGGATGAGCTCGCCCCCTGGATCGGAACCTGCCCGAAAGGGCACGAACTGTACCGCTACCGCAAGCCGACCAGGGCGATGGCGTGCGGCAAGTGCTCCCGCCGCTTCGATCCGGCGAATGCGATTTCCTGGCGGTATCGCGAGGTGACTGCCGCGGCCCGCCGCCGCGCGGCATCCTCCGCGGCGGGGCGGTAACCGAATAAACTGGTTACGTGACCGTGTCGGCTGCACCGCCCGTGATCACCGGCCAATGGTTCGATCCGCCGACCGAATCGCGCTGGTGGTTCGACTCCGGATCCCTCGCGCTCGATTTCGCCTACACGGGAGCGCTCGCGGGGAACCCGGAAACGCTGCACTCGCCGGCAGACCTCGGCCGCTGGCTCGCGGCGCGCTTTCCCACGATCGACCCTGAACTCTCCGAGCGGGAGTGGAGCGACGCCCTCGGCTTCCGTGCCGCGGTCGCGCAATTGGCCCTGGCCGCCGCAGACCACAACGACCTTCCCGCGCCCCAGATCGATGTCATCAACCTGTTCGCCGCGCTCGCCGACCTGCCCCCGGTGCTTCCGGGCGGGACGCGGCAGGCCGGGGCGAGCCGCGGCAGACCGACCCAGGCGCTGGCGTCGATCGCGCGGGATGCGGTCACGACGTTCGGGCCCACGTCGCGGTCCCGGATTCGCGCGTGTTCGGCCGAGGACTGCCCACTGGTGTACCTGGACACCTCCCGCAGCGGAAACCGCCGCTGGTGCTCCATGCAGCGGTGCGGCAATCGCGCGAAAGTGCGTGCCCACCGCGCCCGCTCTACTCGATGACCGGACCGAGGAACGCCTGTTCCTTCACCACCGGCACGTCACCGGAAACATCCAGTTCGGCGGCGAGGTGGACCTCCTGCGACCGGCCCTGCTCGAGCAGCCGCCGGCCGTTCGCGGAAGCGGAGATGAGGTGGCCGATCCCCGTGTGGAGAGCGGTGAAGGATGCGCAGGCCGCGGCGGCTTCCGGCGAACAGTAATCGATCCCCACGGCGGCGAGCGCATCGATGATCGCGCCGGCTCCGAATTGATCTTCCACCGCGAATCGGATGCCGTCGCCGCGGGAGTCCCCCGCGGCGATGACGGCAACCGCCACCCGATCGCCCTTGCCCGCCTGTCGTTCCAACACCCATTCGGCAACGGCGGTGCGGTTGCGCAGCGAGCCGGCAACGATTGCCGCCCCGTTTGGCAACACCCGGGCGGCACGGCGGGCGGAACCGTCGCCGCCGTGGCCATCAGTGTCGAGCACATCGACGACCACGATCACGTCGACATCCGCTCCGACCTGCGCCGCGCCATCGACGCCCCAGTCGAATCGCACCTGATACTGGCTCTGGTCGTGCATGGTCACCCCGCACTCATCGGCAGGGTGGCGGGAATGCGACGCTCAGTCATGGCACGTGCTACGCGACCGAACCCCAGTTCCGGGACTCCCCGGCCGGGGTGCGGTGCTGCGGCACGCCCCACGGGTTGTCATCCCGCAGCGGCTCCGGAAGCATTTCCTGCGGCGCATTCTGGTACGCGACCGGGCGGGTGAACCGGGAGATCGCGGCGGTCCCCACGGATGTGCTCGAATCGTTCGTCGTCGCCGGCCAGGGGCCGCCGTGCTGCATCGCGGGTGTGACGGCCACTCCCGTCGGCCAGCCACCGAACAGCACGCGGCCCGCGCTGCGCGAAATCCAGTCCACCAGGTGCCGCACGGCAGGGGAATCTTCGCCGGAAGCGGCGTGCACCGTGCCGGTGAGGTTGCCTTCGAAAAGGTCCTCCGCCACTGCCGCGAGCTCGTTCGCGTCGTCGTACTCGACGACAATCGACAAGGGCCCGAATGACTCGTCGAGGAGCGCCTCGCGGTGTTCCCTGAGGACAGTCACCGGCACGGAAACGACCGTGGGTGTCGCCCAGCCCTGACCGTCGTCGTCGACTCGGAGGTCGCCTTCGGCAAGCACTTTCACACCCGGCGCCGAGAGTACGGCGTCACGCCGGGACCGGTAGCCGGAGGTGATGCCCGGGTTCAGGAGCCGGTGCTCCGCAACGGAGGCCGCGCGGGAAGCGATGCCCTCGGCAAGCGCCGAGCCTGCGGGGGCGAACAGGAATCCCGGCTTCGTGCAGAGCTGTCCCGCGGATCCTGAAACGCTCGTGATGAACCCGTCGAGGATGCCGTCGGCGTTTTCCTCGAGCGCGGCCCGGGTGACGAACACCGGATTCACGCTGCCGAGCTCGCCGTAAAACGGGATGGGCGTCGGTCGTGCGGCGGCGATATCGGCGAGCATCCGCCCGATTCGGATCGATCCCGTGAAGCTTCCCGCCTTGATGCGCGGGTCGTTGAGCATGTCCACCCCGGCCTGCTGGCCGGAGATGAGCTGCAGCGTGCCCTTCGGTGCGCCAGCAGACTCGAGCGCCGTCGCCACGACGTCGGCGGTCTGCACGGACAAACGCGGATGCCCGGAGTGCGCCTTCACGATGACCGGGCACCCTGCCGCGAGCGCCGCCGCGGTGTCTCCACCTGCGACGGAGAACGCGAACGGGAAGTTGCTGGCCGCGAAGTTCAGCACGGGGCCGACCGGGATGCGGTAGCGGCGGACGTCGGGACGCACGCCGAGGACGAAGTCCGGGTCCGCGTCATCGATGCGCACATCGAGGTACGTGCCGTCGACCACGGTTTCCGCGAAGAGTCTGAGTTGCACCGCGGTGCGTTTGAGTTCGCCGGAGAGCCGCGCCTCGGAGAGCCCCGTCTCCTCCATCGCGATCGCGACGAGCTCGCTCTGGGCCGCCATGAGCGCATCCGCCGCCGCGACGAGAGCCTTCGCCCGCTCGCGAGGCGGGGTCGCGGCCCACCGCGGTGCGATTTCGGCCGCGCGGGCGGCGATGGCGTCGAGATTCTGGGTGGTCATGGTGCGCCTCCTGGCGTTAGAACTGGAAACCGGTGGGGAACGGGTCGCTCGGGTCGAGCAGGTACTGGCCGATCCCGGTGATCCACGCGCGGCCGGTGATGGTGGGGATGACGGCGGGCAGTTCCCCGACCGACGTCTCCTTGATGAGCCTGCCCGTAAAGCACGAGCCGATGAACGACTCGTTCAGGAAGTCCTCGTTCAGGGCGAGCTCGCCGCGCGAGTGCAGCTCGGCCATGCGCGCCGACGTGCCCGTGCCGCACGGCGAGCGGTCGAACCAGCCGGGGTAGATCGCCATGGCGTGGCGGGAGTGCTTCGCGTCCGACCCCGGCGCGATGAACTCCACGTGGTGGCAGTGGTCGACGCCCTCGATCTCCGGATGATGCGGCGGGTCCGTCTCGTTGATCGCGGTCATGATCGCGAGCCCTGCGGCCATGATTTCTTCCTGGTTGGCGCGATCGAACTCGAGCCCGACCGCGTCCAGGTCGACCATGGCGTAGAAGTTTCCGCCGAACGCGAGGCTGTAGGGGACCGTGCCGTAGCCCGGCACCTCGATGCTCGCATCCAGCCGCACCGTGAACGATGGCACGTTCTCGATCGTGACCGAATCCGCGTGCCCGTCGGTCACGTCAACGCGGGCGATCACGAGACCGGCCGGCGTGTCGAGCCGGATCGTGGTGACCGGCTCGGTGACCTCCACCATTCCGGTTTCCACGAGCACGGTCGCGACGCCGATGGTTCCGTGCCCGCACATGGGCAGGCATCCGGACACCTCGATGTACACGACACCCCAGTCGGCGTCCGGCCTGGTGGGCGCCTGCAAAATCGCGCCGCTCATCGCCGAATGACCCCGCGGTTCATTCATGAGCAGCAGGCGGATGTCGTCCAGATGCTCCATGAAGTACAGGCGCTTCTCGTTCATGGTTGCGCCGGGGATCACCCCCACACCTCCGGTGACGACCCTTGTGGGCATCCCTTCGGTGTGGGAGTCCACCGCGGTGAACATTCGGCTGGATCGCATACTTAAACCTTACGAGTTGCGATGTAGTCGAGCGCCTTTTTGGTGTCCGCGGTGACCTGCTGGTGCTGCTCCGGCGTGAGCGGCCCGCGCGGCGGACGGGTCGGGCCGCCGTAGGTGCGGCCGTGGATGTCCATCGACAGCTTGATGGCCTGCACGAACTCGGTTTTCGTGTCCCAGCGGAACACCGTGACGAGCTGCTCGTAAATTTCGAACGCGGCGGGGATGTCGCCCGCCTTCACGAGGTCGTAGATCGCGACCGCTTCCTTCGGGAACGCATTCGGGTATCCGGCGAACCAGCCCTCGGCTCCCACCACGAGCGACTCGAACAGCAGGTCGTCCGTGCCGCAAATGACGTCGATGTCGCACAGTTCCTTGATCGCCAGGATGCGGCGGATGTCGCCGGAGAACTCCTTGATCGCCACGACCTCAGGGATCTCGGCGAGGCGCGCGATGAGTTCAGGCATGAGGTCGATCTTCGTGGAGAACGGGTTGTTGTACGCCATGATCGGCAGGCCGACCTCGGCGACCTTCGCGAAGTGCTCGACGATTTCGTCATCGTTCGCCTTGTAAATCGTGGGGGGCAGGAGCAGGAGCCCGTCCGCGCCGTCCTCCTTCGCGTACTCCGCCCACTTTTTCGCGGTGTGCCAGCCGGTGCCGTGCACGCCCGCGATAACGATTCCGCGCCCGTCCACCGCTTTCACGGCGACCTGGATCACCTTGCGGCGCTCCTCGTCGGTGAGTGCCTCGTACTCGCCGAGCGATCCGTTCGGGCCGACACCGCGGCATCCCTCGTTCATGAGGAAGTCGCAGTGCTCCGCAAACTTGTCCCAATCGACGGCGAGGCCGGCCGGGGCTGACGCATCCTCCTTGAAGGGGAGCGTGGTGGCGACGACGACGCCTCCGAGGTCGAAATTCCGGTCAGTCATGGTGTGCCTTTCCTTGCTGTTTTCTGGCTTGACAGATGGGCGAGTTCGCCGATCCGGAGTGGTGAAGCTAGTGGTCTGCGGTCGCTCATGGCGCCGTCGCTGAGCTCACGATTCTGGTTCAGTGCGCACAGGAGTTCCTCCGATGTTCTGCCGCACATCCGCCCCTGGCAGATCCCGAGGCCCGCCCGCGTGCCGAGCTTGAGCGAGCGGAACGACTCCGATTCCGTCGCGACCGCCGCCGCGCGCATGCTGCCGAAATCGACTTCTTCGCACCGGCAAATCAGCGTGGAGTCGGTGAGCCAGTCCGACCAGCCCGACCGGATGCCGTGCGCCGCTTCGATTCGGTGCGCGAACCCGGTGAAGGCGCGGCGGCGGCGGATGGCGGCGGTCGGCGGCGCGGAAACCGACTCAGTCGCGAACCCGGCCGCGAAGTGGCCGGCGATCTCACCCTCGGCGAGCGCGAGATCGACCCCGCCGATGCCGGTGATCTCCCCGGCCGCGTACACCCCGTCCGTCGTGGTGCGCTGGTTCCCGTCGACCGCGACGAATCGATTCGGGGTGAGCTCGCACCCCGCGGCGATCGCGAGCTCGATTCTGGGAGTGAATCCGTGGCTCACGCACACCGCATCCACCTTGAGCGTGTGCTCCGTTCCGGGGATGGGCGCCCACTGCGCATCGACTTTCGCGACCGTGACGGACTCCACCCGGTCGGTGCCGTGTGCCGCGATGACCGCGCGGCCGAGACGGTAGGGGATCCGGTGGCGAACGTGCCCTGCGGCGTATCCGGCGAGCTCGAGGCCCTTCCCGGCGGCACCGAGGAGCTGCCAGGGTCTCGGCGACCATCCGCGGGCGAGTCGCGCCGCGCGGTTTGCTTCCAGCACGCCGATCACCCGGGAGCCCGCCCTGGTGAGCGACTGCGCGACCGGCAGGAGGAACGGGCCCGCCCCGGCGACGACCACGCGCTCGCCGACCGCGAGCCTCTCGCCCTTCGCGAGCGCCTGGGCCGCTCCGCCGGTGTACACGCCCGGCAGATCCCATCCCGGGAACGGAAGTGTCCGGTCGTGGGCCCCCGTCGCCAGCACGAGAGCATCCGGCCGGAACACCCGGCGCTCCCGACGGGCGCCATCCGGTTCGCCGATCACGGCGTGCACCGCGACACCGTCGAACACCTCGATCGCCCACACCTGGGCGGAGCGGATGATCGTCACGGTCGGGCTGCTTTCGAGCGCTTCGCCCAGTGCCCGAAAGGTGGACCAGCCATGGTGGAGGTACTTCTCGTTGCGGGCAGGGCGGGTTTCGGGAAGGTGCCGCCAAAACTGGCCGCCGAGCGCGTCCGAGGAATCCAGAAGCACGACGGAAGCACCGGCGTCACTCGCGGCACGCGCTGCCGCGAGTCCGGCCGGGCCCGCGCCGATGACGAGCACCTCGCTCATGCGGCACCGCCTCGAGGTTGCGGGTCGCGCGCGGTGACCACGACATCGCCGTCGCAGGCTTTGCGCTGGCACGCGCGGACATCGCTCAGCCCGTTCACTTCGACGAGGCAGTCGAAGCACACGCCGATGCCGCAGAACACGCCGCGCGGCCGATCCAGTTTCGCGGTCTGTCGGAAACCCAGCCGGTCCCCGGCCATCATGATCCCGGCAATGCTCTGGCCGAGAATGCCGGTCGCCACGTGGCCGTCCACGGTGATCGAGACCGTGGTGGAACTGCTCGGCTGGATCGGATCCTTCTCGCTCGGGAGCATGCGCGCCGCCATCAGGCCACCGCCGTCAGGTGCGGTTCGAGGCTCTTGCGGGCGAGCGAATACGGCGCGGGGTCGCACGGCGCTGCCTCTCCCGCAATCAGCGCGGCGATCAGTTCGCCGGTGATGGGGGCGAGCCCGATTCCGGCGCCCTCGTGACCTGTCGCGTGCCACAGCCCGGGCATCCGATGATCCGGGCTTACGAGCGGCAGGTGATCCGGCATGAACGGCCGGAAGCCGCCGTAGGTGCGGATGACCGCCTGGTCGGCGAGGAACGGGAACAGCCGGATCGCTTTCGCCGCGACCTGGGCGATGGTGTCCACGCGCAGCCGGTCATCGAAGCCGAGCTGTTCGCGGGAGGAACCAATCAGGACATTGCCGGACTCGGTCGACTCGACGACGCCGGAGGTTTGCAGTGCCGCGTCGCCGGAGCCGACGGCGCCCACGTAATCCGCGTCGTACACCTTGTGGAAGATTCGTTTCGGCGTCCGGGAGGTTACGAGAACCATTCCGCGCCGCGGCCGCACCGGAAGCGTCACGCCGAGGGTGCGGGCGACCTCGCCTGACCACGGGCCGGCGGCGACGATGATCGCGTCGGCGCGGAGCTCGCCCTCGTTCGTGGCGATGCCCAGAAGCGTGCCGTTCGCATCGAGGATGGGCCCGGAGAGGTTCACGTTCTGCCTGACGCGCGCGCCGTGCCGCCGCGCGGAGGCGAGAAGCGCTTCCGCCGCGTTCACGGGGTGCACCTGGGCGTCCTGCGGGTAGTGGACCGCGGCCGTGATTGCGGGGTTGAGGTCGGGTTCAAGGCTCAGCGCTTCCGCCACGGACAGTTCGCGGGCATCCACCCCGGCGGACCGCTGGGCGGCGGCGAAGCTCAGGAGCGGGGCCGCGCCGTCCTCGGTCGTCGCCACGACCAGTCCGCCCTTCGGTTCGTATTCGATCCCGGGGAACCCGTCGCCGAGTTCGTCGGCAAGTTCGCGGACCAGCGCGGGCCAGCGTTTCGCGGCGGCGAGGGCCATGACGAGTTCGGGTCCCGGCGCCTTGTCGGAGACGAGGAGATTGCCTTCGCCGCGAGCGGTCGTGGCCGATGCCGCGGTGGAACGATCGATCACGGTGACATCGAGTCCGGCCATCGCCAGGCTTCGCGCGCAGGCGGCACCGACGATGCCGGCGCCGATCACGATGGCGCTGCCCACCATGTCCCGTCACCTCCCGCAGTCCCGTCAATAATATGTAACATACTACAAGGCGATTCGCCCGCCGGGCAAGGCATTCGCGGCCCGCATTCGCGCTCCGGGACGCTACGCGCCGAGGTAGGCGTCGATGATCCGCGGGTCGGCAATCATGTCCTTCGCGTTGCCTTCGAGGGTCGTCGCGCCCTCCTCGATCACGTAAGCGCGATCCGTCACTTTCAGTGCGGCGCGCGCGTTCTGCTCGACGAGCAAAACGGTCGTTCCCTCGTCCCGGATGTCGCTGATCACCCTCATCACCTGGGCAACGATCAACGGCGCGAGACCCATCGACGGTTCATCCAGCATGAGCATCTTCGGCCCCGCGATGAGCGCGCGGCCGATCGCGAGCATCTGCTGCTCGCCGCCGGACAGCGTTCCGCCCTGCTGCGCCTTCCGCTCATCCAGGAGCGGCAGCAGTTCGTAGACGTGCTTCAACCTCTTCTGGATCAGACCGCGATCCTTCACGAGGTACCCGCCCAGCAGCAGATTCTCGTGAACCGAGAGCGTGCTGAAGATGCGGCGCCCCTCCGGCACGTGGATGAGCCCTGCGGCGACCACGTCCCACGGTTTGCCTTTGGAGATGTCAGCGCCGTTGAACGTCACCGTTCCCGACTGCGGGTTCATGAGCGCCGAGGCCGTCGACAGGGTTGTCGTCTTCCCGGCGCCATTGTTCCCGAGGAGCGCCACGATCTCGCCTTCCTCGACCTTCAGGCTCAGTCCGCGCAGCGCCTGAACCTTGCCGTAGAAGACTTCAACATTGTCGAACTCAAGCATCGCCATGAGCCGGCACCTCCTCGTCTTCGTCATCCTTGCCGAGATACGCTTCGATCACGGCGGGGTTCGCTTTCACTTCGGCCGGGGTGCCGTCGGCAATTTCCTTGCCGAAGTTCATCACGACGATGCGCTCGGAAACCTCCATCACGAGGCCCATGTCGTGTTCGATGAGAACCACCGCAGTCCCGAGGTCGCGGATGCGGCGAACCAGTTCGAGCAGAGACTGCTTCTCCGAGTGGTTGAGGCCCGCGGCCGGTTCGTCCAGCAGCAGGAGCTCCGCCTTTCGCGCGAGTGCCCGCGCAATCTCGACCTGCTTCTGCTGCCCATACGACAGGTTGCGGATCGGAACCCCGCGGCGGCCCCGGTACCCGACGAAGTCGAGCCAATAGTGGGCTTCGGCGGTGTAGTGCGCTTCGCTGCGCCTGAACCGCGGCGTGTGGAAGATCGCATCCAGGAAGTTCTGGCCACCGTACAGGTGCATTCCGGCCCGCACGTTGTCGAGCACCGTCATGTCGTGGAACAGCCTCAGGTTCTGGAAGGTGCGCGACACGCCCTCGTGGGCGATGTCCGCGGGGCGCTTGCCGGTGATGTCCACCCCGTTGAGCAGGACGGATCCGCCGGTCGGCTTGTAGAACCCCGTGATGCAGTTGAACGCCGACGTCTTCCCGGCGCCGTTCGGCCCGATGACCGCGATGATCTCCTTCGCATTCGCGGTGAAGCTGAGGCCATCGACGGCCTTGACCCCGCCGAACGCGATTTCGAGGTCCCTGACCTCCAGTACGGCGCTCATTTCTTCAATCCGTTCGCCAGCGCGGCCAGTTCCCGTTCGGCCTTCGTGCGTTCGGCCTCAGCGCCCCTCGGCGGCCAGAACCCCTGCGGGCGGAACACCATGACGACGACGAGCAGGATGCCGAACAGCAAATACCGGTAGGACGAGAAGTCCCGCAGGAACTCCGGCAGAAGGCTGATGGCCAGAGCACCGAGAACGACGCCCTTCATGTTCCCCATGCCGCCGAGCACGACCGCCATGAGCACGAGCGCCGACTGGAGGAAGACGAAGCTCATCGGAGAAATCGCGGTCAGGTGGGAGGCGAACAGCATCCCGCCGAACCCGCCCCAGACTGCACCGAAGATGTACGCCAGGAGCTTCACCTTGTAGGTGTGGATGCCCATCGCCTCGGCGGCATCCTCATCCTCCTTCACGAACTTCCACGCCCGCCCAAGGCGGGACCTGCCGAGCCGGGCCGCCGCGAGCACGAGGCCCGCGACGATGATGACCGTCAGGTAGTAGAAGATCACCGGGTTCTGGAAGTCGATATGACCGATCACGAGGAAGCCGGGAATTCCGAAGATCCCGGACGGACCGCCCGTGATGGTGAGGTTGTTGGCGGTGATCCGGGTGATTTCGCCGAACCCCAGGGTCACAATGGCCAGGTAGTCGCTGCGCAGCCGAAGCGTTGGCGCTCCGATGATGAGTCCCGCGAGGATGCACATGACGATCACCGCAGGCAGCGTGAACAGCACCGGCAACTCGAACGCCTTGGAGATGATTCCCGCCGTGTACGCGCCCACCGCGAGAAACGCGATGTACCCGAGGTCGAGAAGGCCGCAGTACCCGACGACGATGTTCAATCCGGCAGCCAGCACCACGAAGATCGCCGCCGTCGTCATGATGTTGAGCGCATAGGGCGTGGCGATGAGGAATGGCATCAGGAGGGCGATGCCCAGCGCGACCAGGCCGATGTACTTGTTCTCGAAAATGCTGCTGAGCCAGGCGCCGAAGCCGCGCTTTTTGGCCTCCGCTTCCACAGTGTGGATGCTTTCCGTGCTGTTGTCGATGGTCATGTCACACACGCTCCGTCACGCGCTCGCCGAGGATGCCCGTTGGCCGCAGGGTAAGGAAGAGGATGAGCACGGCGAACGCGAACGCATCCCGCCACTGCCCGCCCACGAGTTGGGAACCGATCGATTCGACGAGGCCGAGAACCAGTCCGCCGAGCATCGCGCCCCGGATGTTGCCGATGCCGCCGATCACGGCCGCGGTGAACGCTTTGAGGCCGATGATGAACCCCATGAGAAAGTCGATTTTGCCGTAGTACGCGCCGGCCATCACGCCCGCAGCGCCCGCGAGGGCCGAACCGATGAAGAACGTGCGGCTGATCACCTTGTTCACGTTGACCCCCATGAGCAGGGAGCCCTTCATGTCGAGGGAGATCGAGCGCATCGCCCGACCGGTCGACGTTCGCCTGATGTACAGATCGAGAGCGAACATGAGAACGCCGGCGATGAGCATGAGGATGATTTGCGGAAGCGTGACCCTGGCACCGAGCACCAGAACGAAGTCACCGTCCAGACGCACCGGGAATCCGCGCGGGTTGGGGCTCGCAATGGCTGAAACGCCATACTCGAGAGCGAAGGACGCTCCCACCGCCGTTATCAGCACCGCCAGTCGCGGGGCGCCGCGCAACGGCTTGTACGCCAGCTTTTCGACGATGACGCCGATCGTGCCGGTGAGCAGCATGCTGATCATCATGACGACGATGAGCGCAAACAGCCCGAGCGCCTGGAACGTCCCGCCGAGCGAGGTCAGAATCGCGTAGCCGATGAACGCGCCGACCATGTAGATGTCGCCGTGCGCGAAGTTCAAGAGTTTGATGATGCCGTAGACCATGCTGTAACCCAGCGCGATCAGGGCGTAGAAGGAACCGACGAACAACCCGTCCCAGATGACTTGAGTTACTTGATCCATAGCAGTCTGCTCCGTTGCAGTGATAACGGCAGGATGCCGTGGTCGGTATTGGCGCGCCGACCACGGCATCCGCCATCAGGTGTTACTGAAGGTCGTCGAACAGCTGGAAGTCGCCGTTCTTCATGACCAGAATGACGAATCCACCGTTGGCGAGCGTGTGCTCCGGCGTGAACGACAGCGGACCGGAGAACGCCTTGAAGTCCTTGATGCCTTCCAGCGCCTTGATCACGTCATCCGTCTTCGTGTTGCCCGCAGCCTTGAACGCGGCAGCGGCCAGACGAACGGCGTCGTACGACTGCGTCGAGTACGGCTTCGGGTCATCGCCGAAGGCCTTCTTGTAGTCGGCGATCCAGCCCTCTGCACCCTTGATGGTGTTGGGGGTCGGAGTCATCGTCGCGAAGACGCCCTCCGCTGCGGGGCCGGCGATTGTGGCCAGCGTCGGGTCGGCACTGCCGTCCGCGACCATGATGTGGCCCGTGTAACCGGCCTTCTTGAGCTGGTCGATGATCAGACCGCCCTCCTGGTAGTACCCGGTCCAGTAGAGCAGGTCGGCGTTCGAGCCGATGATGTCCCTGACCACCGAGGAGTAGTCGCTCTCACCGGCGTTGACCGATGTCTTCAGAACGACCTTCGCCGCGCCGTCCGCTTCGATCTGCTTTGCGGTCTCGGTCGTGATGTCCACCGAGTAGCTGGTGTTGTCATCGACGAGCGCAACCGACTTGTAGCCCTGCTTCTTGATGAACTTCAGCGCCGCGGTCGACTGCTGCAAGCCGGTCCCGTTGATGAGGAACACGTTCTTCAAGCCCTCCTTGACGAGGTCCTGCGAGTTCGCCGCGGGGATGATCATCGGGATGCCTGCCTTGTTGAAGATCGGCAGGGTGGGGAGCGTCGCGCCGGAGCAGTAGCCGCCGACGGAAATGACAACTCCGCTCGAGACGAGCTTGTTGGCGCTCGCGACGGCCTGCTGCGCGTCGCACGCGCCGTCGGCGATCTGAAGTTCGAGCATCCGGCCGTTCAGAACGCCGCCAGCCTTGTTGATTTCATCGACGGCCATTTTCGCGCCGTTGGCCATGCTCGCGCCGGTCGGGGCGCTGCTGCCGGAGGTCGGGACGATCATCCCGATCTTGATGGGGCCTGAGTCGGTGCTGGTGCCGCCACCGCCGCCCAAGAGCCCGCCGCTGCACGCGGATGTCGCAAGCAGGACCGCTGTGGCAATGCCCAGCATCCCGATCGTGCGCTTTCGGAAGTTCATTTTCTGCCTCTCCTTTGATGGTGAAAACGGGGCGACGTGCAGGCGGGCTGTGCGCCGCCTTCAGACACTCCACTCGCTGTAGAATATGACATGTTACATTTCGGGTCAACCCGCACTCTCGGGCCCGGGACCCCACCACGCCAGGACATGGGCGAAATGGCTGGCCATCAGAGCGCTGAGCGCCTGGCCGTCGCCGCTCTGCATCAGATCGAGCATCTCGTGATGCTCCCGCCCCGACTTGCTCAGCTCGGGGGTGTTCGTCATTTTCGCGAGACCCACCATCCTGGTCTGGGACCGAAGCTCCCGGATCAGCTCGACGAGGCGGCGATTGCCGTGGAGTCCGATGAGGCCGAGATGAAACTCGCGATCCGCGTCGAGAAACTCCGTCAGGTTTCCGGCGTCCGCGTGCTCGCTGATGAGGTCGGCCAGATGCCGCCACTTCGAAATTTCCTCCACCGAGATCGACGTCGCGAGGCTCGCCATGATGGGCGCCTCGAGCAGCGTCCGGATCTCGATGATCTCCTGGAGGTCCTCGCGGCTCACCTCGGTGACGCGGAAACCCTTGTTGGCGACGGACTTCACAAAGCCCCGCTGCTCCAGGTCCAGCATCGCCTCGCGCACGGGCGTCGCCGACACCTCGAATTCGGCCGCCATCGCGGGAACCGTCACCATGGCGCCGGGAGCGAGCTCGCCCGAGACAATGGCTGCGGCGAGAGATTCCCGGATGCGCTCGCGGAAGCTCGCGACCTTGTCCACCTTGCGAATGCTTGTCATGTTCATCCTGCGTCCTTCGAGTCGATCGTGAAGATCGGGTCGAGGCCTTGTGCCGACACGTCGATGCCGAGGCCGGGGCCGGTGGGCGCTGAGCCGCGTCCGCCGACCGACCGCGGGGAATATCCTGCCACGTGTCCATCCGTCCAGTCGTTCATGAACGACGCGTTCTGGAAGTTTTCCGGGCGGGTGCTCGCGGCCAGATGGGACACTGCGGCCGTGACGATGTCGCCGCCCCAGGCATCCTCGACCGACACCATCATGTCCAGTTCCTGCATGAGGTCGCGCATGCGCGCGGCCTCGGTGAGCCCGCCGACTCGGCTGATCTTGATGTTGATCGACACAGCACCCGCCGCGTGCTTCGCGTGGAAGACATCCTCGGACGTGAGAATCGACTCGTCGAGCACGAGCGGCAACTCCGAGTGGCGCATCGCGAAGATGCAGTCCGCGGTGGACCGGCACGGTTGCTCGATGAACACCGGCAGCCCCGCCATTTCGCGAAGCGCGATTTGGGCTGCGCGCAGGTTCCACCCGCCGTTGGAGTCGGCCACGATGAGGCTTTCCCGTTCAGCAACGTCGACGACCGCGCGCGTACGGGCCGCATCGTCGTGCGGGTCGTTTCCCACCTTGAGCTGGAACCGGTGGATGCCCGCCTCCTGCCGTTCAACGACGAACGCCGCCATCTCCGCCGGACTACGCAACGGAACCGCCTCATAGAGCGGGAAGTCTTCCTGAAGCACCCCGCCGAGCAGCGCGGAGATCGGCAGCCCTGCGGCCTTGCCGAGAAGGTCCCAGCACGCGACGTCAATCGCCGATTTGGCATATCCCCCGCCGAGGAGCGCGTGATCCATCGCCCGGCGAACGACGGAAATGTTCGTCGGGTCGAGCCCGATGAGTACGCCGGCGAGCGTGTGCAGGGCAGCCCGAACTTCGGCCCAGTGCGTGGGCAGGTAGCGGTTGCCGAGGGGAGTGATCTCACCCCAGCCTTCGAGTCCTTCGTCGGTACGGAGGCGCACGAGTGTGCCAACCTCGGTCGTCGCGGCGCGGCTGCCGGACATCACGTATTCTCCGTGCGCGTACTTCAGGTCATACCCGAAGCAGTCGACTGCGATGATCTTCACAGGCCTGCACTCCCCTTTCCCTGCATCCTGCATCTCGCCGGAACCGCGAGGGGTCGGCTACCATGCCAATATGTGGCATATTACAGGGCCGGTGCGCACGCGCGACTACCACACCGCCGGTGAACCGTTCCGCATTGTTACCGACGGCGTCCCCGAGGTGGCTGGATCCACTGTCGCCGAACGCCGCATTCTCGCCTTCGAATCGGCAGAATTGCAGGCTATCCGCCAGTTCCTCTGCCACGAACCTCGCGGCCACGCCGACATGTACGGCTGCTTCATCGTGCCCCCGGATGACGACGGCGCCGATCTGGGCGTGCTGTTCTGGCACAAGGACGGGTACTCGACGGCGTGCGGGCACGGAACGATCGCCCTCGGAGTGTGGGCGGTGCAGTCCGGGCTTGTCACCGGGAACCCCGACGGCGTGACACCGGTGACCATCGATGTCCCGTCCGGCCGGGTCGTCGCGCGCGTGCACAGCACCGCCGGGTCGATCACGCACGTCGTGTTCGAGAACGTGGAGAGTTACGTCATCGAACGCGGCATCCGGCTGGACACCTCGCGAGGCACCGTTTCCGTCGACCTCAGCTACGGCGGAGCGATCTACGCGTCAGTGTCTGCTGCATCCGTCGGTCTTACGGTGCAGCCCGACGATTACGGCGACCTCATTGCAATTGGGCGCGAGATCAAGTGGGCGCTCAATGACAGCTCACTCGCGAAGCACGCGACGGATGACCGGCTGAGCGGCGTCTACGGGACGATCCTGTTCGACGACCTCGGCGATACTGCCGACGGCGTGCATCAGCGCAATGTCACGGTGTTCGCCGACGGCGAGGTGGATCGCTCGCCGTGCGGCTCCGGGACGGGGGCGCGCCTGGCCATACTGGCAGACGAGGGGCGCCTGCGCGAAGGCCAGACACTTACTCACGACTCCATCGTCGACACCCGCTTTCTCGGCCGCTTCCGGCCGGGTACCACCCCGGGCACGATCATCCCTGAAGTCGAGGGCATGGCGTATGCCACGGGAGATCACACGTTCACCCTCGATCAGACCGACCCGGTCGGAACAGGATTCGTACTGCGATGACGACCCCCGCCATTCCCTGGATTTCTGCCGATGAGGTCTATCGACGCGTCAGTTTCGGCGACGCCGTGCAGGCGTACCACCGCGACCTGCGCGCGGGCGTCGACCCCGCGAAGGATCTGCCCAAGCACATCGACAATGTGCACAAGGGCCAGGTGCTGCTCATGCCGACGCAGAGCGAGGAGTTCCTCGGCGTGAAGGTCGTGACGGTCGCACCCGGGAACCCGGAGTTGGGGCTCGAACGCATCCAGGGCCACTACCTGCTGTTTGACACGCCAACACTGACCCCGATCGCGATCATGGATGGCGTCGCCCTCACGACGTTGCGCACGCCTGCGGTGTCGGCGGCCGCCGCCGACCTGCTCGCGCCGGAAGAGTGCGAGCACATGGTCATCTTCGGTTACGGCCCGCAGGCGTGGGGACACGTGGAGGCGCTGCGCTCAATTCGCGACATCAAACGCATCACACTCGTCGCCCGGAACATGGATCGCGCGCAGGTTCTCGCCGATCAGGTCACGGAATCCGGCATTCCCACCACCGTGGGCTCCGCGGATGACGTGAAGGACGCCCAGCTCATTGTGGCCGCGACAACCGCGCGGGAACCCGTGTTTGACGGTTCTCTTGCGCCCATCGACTCGTGCGTCATGGCGGTCGGCAGCCACGAGCTCGACGCGCGCGAGCTCGACTCCGGGCTCATCGCCCGCTCGCAAGTGATCGTCGAGGACATCGGTCACGTGCAGATCGAGGGCGGCGACATCATGATGGCCATCGGCGATGGTGCCATCACGCTCGATCACGTTTCGACGATTCGCGAGCTGGTGACCGGCGCTGTCGAGGTCGACCGCACGCGCACGCGCGTATTCAAGAGTTCGGGGATGCCGTGGGAGGACCTCGTCATCGCCGCCGAGGTGTTCCGCCGCGGGTAGCGCACCGCTCCCTTAGAGCAAGTCAGCGAGCGCTTCCGCCAACGCCAACGCGCCAGCGTCGGCGTCGGCGTCTTCAACGAATTCTTCCGGCGAGTGGCTGATGCCGGACGGGTTGCGCACGTACAGCATCCCGGTCGGCACGACGGCGGCGAGCACGCCGGCATCATGGCCGGCGCCGGTGGGCAGAAGCGGTACATCCGGGACTTGCTTGCGAACCGAGCCGGCGAGCGCTTGCGTCAACGTCGAGTCGAAGTGCACGGTACCCGAGAGCGACTCTTCGACGAGCTCCACCGTGCAGCCCTCGGCGGCGGCGATGGCCCGAGCCTCGCGGTGGATCTTTTCGACGAGGGCAGCCGTGATCGCATCATCCGGGTGCCGCACGTCCAGCCACACGTCCACGATGGAGGCGATCACGTTCGTGCCGCCCGGGATGGGTTCGATCCGACCCACAGTCGCCCGGGCATCGTTCTGAGCCGAGGCGATCGCACGCACGGCGACAATGGTCTGCGCGGCGGCAATCATCGGGTCGGCGCGGTCGGTCATGAGCGTCGTGCCGGCGTGGTTGCCCTGACCGGTGAACCTCAGCCGCCAGCGCCCGTGCCCGAGGATGCTGTTGCCCACCGCGATGGCGGGTCCGCGCCCCGCGTGATCGGTATACGCCTCGGAGTTCAACCCTCTGCCTTGCTCAACGTGCAGTTCGACGAAGTGGCCGATGCGCGCGAGAGTTGCGTCATCCCTGCCCATGCGGTCGGGGTCGAGGCCCTGTGCGGTGACGACGTCCGCGAACGTGTTTCCGTCGCGGTCGCGCAGCGCAAGGGCTCTGACCGGATCGATCGCGCCGGCGAGCAGTCTCGACCCGAGGCAGGCGACGCCGAAGCGCGAACCCTCTTCCTCCGGGAAGACAGCGATCGCCAGGGCGCGGGTGCGGTGGAGTTCACCGGCCGCCTCTCTCGCCGCGAGCAGGTCATAGGCGGCCAAAGCACTGGCCACACCGAGCGGGCCGTCGAACGCGCCGCCGCCGGGGACGGAATCCAGGTGAGAGCCGGTGACGAGGGCACCGTCGCGCGACGTATCCCCCGCGTCTGCCGCATTCGGCAGATCCCACCAGGCCCAGATGATGCCGTTCGCATCCGTCGAAACGTCCAGACCCCGCGCCGTTGCCTCCGCGGTGAACCATTCCCGCAGGGTCAGTTCGGCCTCGGAGTACACCGGGCGCGAGTAGCCGCCGCGGCGTGCATCCCGGCCAATGTCTTCGATGGCACTGAGCAACGAGCTGACCACTGTGCTGTGCACTGGCGCCTTTCTGCCGACCCGGTGAAGCAGGGGGTGAACGTCCGCATCCGTTGCGGGCGTTGGCCCGCGCTCCTCAGGATACCGTCCGGAATCTCGCGCCCGCCGCACGCGAAACAGGGGACGGACCGCGCGACGCCGCCGTATTCTGGGCAGGTGACCGACCCCCGGGATGACCTTGCTGATTCAGGAATGGTCATCGCGTGGAAGAACCTCACCGCCGAGCCGTGGCGCAACGGCGGTGGCGTCACTCGGCAGGTCCTGAGCAGGCGCCTCGCCAGCTCCGGAGGATGGATTCCGGCAGAGCACGACTGGGATTGGCGGCTCAGCATCGCGGATGTCGACAGCTCCGGCCCATTCTCGGCCTTCCCCGGGATGACGAGGATCCTCACCGTGATCGAAGGGGCCGGAATCACTCTCACGGTGGATGGCAGGGTGGAGAACCTGGAGCGGTACCGGCCATTCGAGTTCGACGGCGGCGCCGAAACGAGCGCAGCGCTTCCGCACGGGCCGATTCGCGACCTGAACCTGATCGCCCGGACCGGGGCCGTGAGCGCCGACGTGACCATCGAACACGTGGATGCCCGCCGCCCGCTGCTCGTGCAGGGGACGCAATACTGCATTCTGCTGCATGGCCAGGCATCGCTCCGGCCCGCCGCCGACTCCGCGTCCGAGCGTGCAGCCGCCGTGGACCTCGAGCGCTACGACACCGTGGTGGGGTCCGCGGCACACCAGCACGCCATCACCGCCGACGGCGTCGTCGCGGTCATCTCGATTGCCGCCGTCGCGGGTGCGGCCGACGCGCTGTCGCGGCCGGACCGCCCTGGCCTACGCTGAGTGCATGGTCAGCGGTTTTCCCGAACCTCGCACATCCTTTGAACGCGGCCTCGCGATCATGGTGCGGATCGCCGCGACCGGCGAAGTCAGCGTCGAGGAGCTTGCCGCGGACCTCGGCATTCCGGTCAGCACGGTGTACCGCTACATCAAGAGCCTGCGGGAACTTTCGTTGATCGAAGAGTTCCACGGCAGTTACACGCCGGGCTGGCGGCTGCTCGACCTCTCCGGGCAGCACCTGACGCATACGCGGCTCGCGGAGATCGGCGTCTCGGTGCTCGAATCGATTGTGGAGAGCACTTCGGAAACGGCGGTTCTGGCCGTGAGATCCGGTTTGCATGCGATTTGCCTGAAGCAGGTGAGTTCGCCGCACGCCTTGCGCTACGCGTTCAAGATCAACCAGCTGCTGCCCTTGCACGCCGGCGCTGGCCAGCGCACCCTTCTGGCCTTTGCGCCGGAGGCGGTCATCGAAAAGGTGCTCGAGCAGCGTTTTCCGCGCTTCACCGAGCGCACGCCGTCGCGCGGCGCCCTGCTCGAGTACCTGAAGCAAATCCGGGACACCGGATACGCGATCTCGCGCGGCGAGTTGAGCCAGGGCGCCATCGCGATCGCCCGCCCCGTCTTCTCGGGCGGCGAAATCGTCTGCTCCCTCACCGTCGCCGGTCCGGAAAGCCGCTGCAGCAGCAACGCGTGGTCGCACCGCGCGCTGCGGGCGCTGAGCGACGCGGCCGACCTGCTCACCGACGCGATGGAACCGCCGGGCCGCTAGTGGCGATGTCACGTGACACGCTAGTTCGGACAAAACACCGCATCTGGCTCGAGCATATGACGCCCCTCCATCGGGCTTAATGTCGGGCGGGGCACATGCGACATCTAATGATGCCTATCTCCATGTATGCGGCATCGCGGGGAAGTGTCTGTTCATCTTCCGGCTTGCGGGTGGGTGCTTTTTATTAGTGACCGTAGTGATAGCGGCATCCGGCAATCCGAATTTCATCGCTGTCAACTTTGTACACGAGCCGGTGTTCGTCGGTGATTCGTCGCGACCAATAGCCATGAAAACCGTGCTTCAACGGCTCCGGCTTTCCGATGCCTTCGTTTCCATTTCGTGCGATGTCCCTCAGCAGAATGTTGATGCGCTTGAGCACCTTTCGATCCTGCGTCTGCCACCATTCATAGTCGTCCCACGCGTCCTCGTCCCAGACCAACTTCATTCTGTGATGTCGTGCTCGACACCTTTACCAGATTCGAGCCGTTCTATTGCACCGAGAAGTCGCCTGGCGTTCGTCGGGGATTTCAACAGGTACGCGGTTTCTTTCAATGACTCATAATCGTCTAGCGAGACAATGACTACTGGTTCGTGGCCGGCGCGGGTGATGATGACTTCCTCGCGGTCATCGACTACAGCGGAAAGTGTCGCAGCGTACTGTGCTCGGGACTCTGAGTAAGTCATTGTGCGCATGATGTTTCCTTTCCAACGTACAACTTATTGTACGACGCTGAGTGATGTCCCGCAAGAGGTTGGTTTTCGGGCGCTCCATTGCGGCGCGGTTAAGCGCTGTTGCACGTTGCGCACAGTGGTAACCGCATAGACTCGTATACGCAAGCAATGATAGCATTGCTAGTATTCAGAAGGCGGGAGAAGCTGATGGCTACCTTAGTGATTCGAGACCTAGATGACGACGTCAAGGCGCGTCTGCGCGTTCAGGCCGCCGAGAATGGTCGCTCCATGGAAGCGGAGGCCCGGGTGCTTCTGGCCGTTGCGGTAAGTGGGCGTCGACCTGCGCGTGGGCTCGGCTCCTACATCCGTGATCAGTTCGCGGAGATCGGCGGAGTCGACTTGGATATCCCGCAGCGTGACGAGCCAGCGCGCGTGACGGACTTCAGCGCGTGATTGTTCTGGACACGAATGTCGTGTCCGAACTTGCTCGGCCGAAACCGAGTCACGCGGTCATCGAGTGGGTTGACGCACAGGACTCGTCAACTCTGGTGATCACGGCGCTCACTGCGGCCGAAGTGCGAGCCGGTGTCGCCCTTCTGCCCGACGGCCGCAGGAAACGGGAAGTTGGACTGCGGATGGAGTCCTTGCTCACCGAAACCTTCGCAGGCTTCGTCCTTGCCTTCGATATCGACTCCTCTGCCCACTATGCAGACATCGTGGCTGGCCGCAAACACGCCGGCCGACCGATTAGCACCTTCGATGCACAGATTGCAGCCGTCTGCCACCAGCACGAGGCAAAACTCGTAACCAGGAATACCGCGGATTTTGCCGATACCGGCATTCAACTGATCAACCCTTGGGACGGTCGCTAATCTCAAGCAGAGCATGTGGAAGCGCGAGTCGGATGTCCCGCAGAACGTTCCCCTTGCGGCCTAAATTGCGAGTCAGCTTGCTGCACTGTGAGAAACAAGGTAACTTGGAATCATGGTGGGCGATCCGATCATTGCGGAGAGCGCCAGGAAGCATGGTGTCAGTGATGAAGATATGTTGCATGCGTATGCCAACCCGATTCGGGTGTTTGACCTCGACGAGGGGTTCACGATGATTATCGGGGCAAACCATGCCGCAGTCATATTCGAGATCGGCGTTGTGGGCGAGATCCCAGTCCCGGTTATCGTTCACGCAATGAAGGCACGCGACAAATTTTTGGGGTGATGATCATGCCACGCACAGTTCAAGACATACTCGACCACGCTGACGAGCTTGCCAAGCGATTCGAAGACTATGAGCCGTCGCCATCTGACGAACGAAACCCGGAAGTTTACGCCGAACTTCGTGACGCCGTACTTTCCAGGTCCGCCGCCGAGCGCACGATCAAGGATGCGGTCGAGCATGCACGTGAGCATGGTTACACCTGGGCGTCAATTGGCTCCCTGATTGGCACGTCGGGCGAAGCCGCCCGACAACGATACGGCCACAAACAAGACGCCTGACACCCTGGAAGACCACCCGGAGGTCATTGCTGGAGGGGTGAGACATTCTTCCCTCTGAACGGTGCGCGCACTGTCCCGCAAGTGGTTCCCCTGCGGGCGGCGATAAAGCACCGCTACTCCTCGTCAATAATCACAGGTGTGAGCGGGAAAATTGGTCTGCGTCAGCCTAGTGTCGACCAGGCGACATCGATCATGCAGAGACCTTCGCCAGTCTCACGGTAGAAGACATCACCTGGAAACTTATCGCCTGGAGTTGCCCCATCGGGAAAGCCCTCTAGGTTGATGTTCCACTGCGGATCGAGTGGAGCTTGCTCACCCCAGTACTCAGCAACGAACCGTTCCGGCTCTCCTGCGGCGCGGCCTTCCCAATCTCTTACCGTGCCGAGGTCGACTTTGGCGTCATCGCAGACGAGATCGGATGTTCTGTCGGAAGCGAGGTCTTTGATGAGGTTCTCTGTAGTTTGGATTACCTGAGCGCCGTCGTTCCCCCAAATTAGTGTGTCGACGGAGCACCCGGTCAAGGTCGCTGCGCACGCCGTTGCGAATCCGGCAAGAGCCAAGGCGCGACGAGTCTTCATTCCTTGAGGCTACAAGGTGGCACGTGCACATTTCACTTCGAGCGACGATTCGACGGATTCGTGCGGTTCCTCAAACTTGCCCGCTCCGCGTTCCCCTATCGGGCAGACTTCCAGCCTCACTGTGATGTCGACCTCAGCAGTTGTGGTGTGCTGGGTTCGCTCGGAGCAGCCAGCTGCCGGCGTTTGTATTGGCCAAACGTGGGAGTCCGCCTGAATCATGGTTGCCCGAACTAGCGTGACACGCGATCGAGTGAAACCTTCCATGGCGGCGGGTTGAATCAGTACGTCTGCCGCACATCAGGATTCACCATTTTCACCAGGTGAGAATCGCGCCTTGTGCTTCTAATACACGCGACTAGCGTTGCTGGCAGCAACTGGAAGGACACCCCTGTGAGCATTGAAATCGGCGAGAAGCCCCTCACCCTCGAGGATTTTCTGGCGATCGTTCGCGACCGCCAGAAAGCAACGATCTCCGAGGGCGCTGTTGCAGCGATGCGGGTCAGCGAACAGTGGGTCACCGCGATCACCGACGACATGCGTGCCGGTAAGGCCGTCGCCCCGATCTACAGCATCAATACCGGCTTCGGGTCGCTTGCCGGCCGTCAAGCGTTCGACAGCGTCGATGACGCGTCCGAACTTTCCCGCCGCCTCATCCTCTCCAACACCAGCGGAGTCGGCCGCTTCCTCGACGAGGATGTCGTTCGCGGGTCGATGCTGATCCGCGCTGTGAGTCTCACCCGCGGCTACTCCGCCGTCCGGCTCGAACTGCCCGCAACACTGCTGGCCATGCTTGAGCGCGGGGTATTCCCTGCCGTGCCTGAGTATGGCTCCCTGGGTGCCAGCGGCGACCTCATTCCGCTTGCCCACCTGGCTATCGTGATGTCGCGACCGGCAGGCGACGACGTGGACATCGACAGCGGCGAAGCCTTCGTCGACGGCACACTTGTCAGCGGGATCACCGCAATGAAGGCGGCGGGCCTCGAGCGCATCGTGCTCGGCCCGAAGGAAGGCCTCGCGCTCACGAACGGCACGTCGTTCTCCACCGCACAGGCTGCGCTCGCGCTTGCCGATGCCGAAAACCTGCTCGAAACCGCTCAAGTCACAGCCGCCATGTCCATTGAGGCCCTCACCGGTTTCGGCGACGCCTTCCTGCCTCAGATCCATGAGGCACGGGGCCACAGGGGGCAGATCGAGGTTGCGGCACGCATCCGTGAGCTGCTGGCCGGCAGCGAGTTCATCGACGGGGATGTGGATCGTGACCCGGTGCGCCAGCCTCCGCAGGACGCCTACTCGTTGCGCTGCACACCGCAAGTGCTCGGACCGGTCAAGGACACCCTGCGCTTCGTTCGCGGCATCGTCGAGACCGAAATCAACGCGGCGACCGACAACCCGCTCGTCTTCCCGGATCTCCCGCAATCGCGCACACTCAAGGCCGTTTCCGGCGGCAACTTCCATGCCGAATACCTCGCGTTCGCCTCGGACTTCCTCTCCATCGTCGTCACCGAGATTGGCAACATCGCCGAGCGCCGGCTGTTCCGCCTCACCGACGGAACGCTCAATCGGGGGCTACCCGACATGCTCATCGCGAGCGAGCAGGTCGGCATAGACTGCGGATTCATGCTGCCGCAGTACCTCGCAGCTGCCCTCGTCTCCGATTGCAAAACGCTCGCGCATCCGGACAGCGTCGATTCGATCCCGACGAGCGCCAACCAGGAGGACCACGTCTCCATGGCGAACAATGCCGGCCGGCACGCGCGCCAGGTCGTCAGCAACATCGAGAACGTCATCGGCATCGAACTTCTCATGGCGGCACAAGCCCTGGAGTTGCGCCTCAAGATCGAGGGGAAAGATGTTTCGGCGCTCTCCCCAGCCAGCCGAACCGTGCTGGAGCTCGTGCGCTCGCATCGCTCCGCCGACGGCCGCCTCATCGACCACATCACCCAAGACACCGTTCTCTACCCCAGAGTTCGTTCTGCCGTCGAACTCGTGCACAGCGGTGCCGTTCTCGACGCGCTTCGCACCATCAACCAGTAAGAAGGAGTACCCATGTCCATCGCCCACGACACCCCCGTCACGATCAACACGAAGCACCCCGGCGGCAACGCTACGGGTATCGCTTTCGGTGAGCTTCCCGCAGTGAAGCCGGAAGTTCTCTACGAGGTCACGGCCCAGCGCGGTGACACGCTGCGCTGCAAAGGCTGGAAGCAGGAGACCATCCTGCGCATGCTCGAAAACAACATGGAGGTCGCGGAGCACGCCGAGAATCTCGTCATTTACGGCGGTATCGGCAAGGCGGCCCGCAACTGGGAGTCGTACTACGCGATCATCGAGTCCTTGAAAAACCTGGAAGACGACGAAACCCTCGTGGTGCAGTCCGGCATGCCGGTTGCCGTGTTCGAAACCCACGAACTCGCACCGCGCGTCGTGATGGCGACCACGAACTTCGTGCGGCCCACCTGGAAAACCTTCTACGAGCTGCAGGACAAGAACCTCACGATCTTCGCCCAGTACACCGCATCGCCGTGGGAGTACATCGGCACGCAGGGCGTCATCCAGGGCACCTTTGAGACGCTGCGTTCCGTCGCGAACATCCACCTCAACGGCTCCTGGGTCGGCAAGATCCTGGTGTGCGCCGGTATGGGCGGCATGGGCGGCAACCAGCCCCGCGCCATGACGATGCTCGGCGGCGTCGCGATCTGCGCAGACGTTGACGAGCGCATCATCCGCAACCGCATCAAGGTCGGCTACGCGGATGTGCTCGCCGACTCCATCCCGCACGCCATCGAACTCGCGAAGGAGGCCGCCGCCGCCAAGAAGCCGCTGGGCATCGCCGTCGTCGCGAACGCTACCGAACTCTTCGAGTACTGCCTCGAGAACGACTTCCGCCCGGATGTCGTCACCGAGATGACTCCGGCGCACGACCCGCTGGCCTACGTGCCCATCGGATACACGGTTCTGGAGGCGGAGGACTTCCGCAAGAAGGATCGCGACGCCTACTTCGAGATCTCCCGCACCGCGATGGTGCGCCAACTGAAGGCGATGAACCAGTTCTTCGACAACGGCGTCCCCACGTTCGAGTACGGCAACCAGATCCGACGCGAATGCCAGGTACACGGCTTCGAGGATGCAATGAAAATCCCCGGGTTCGTTTCGGCGTACCTCCGCCCGCTCTTCCTCGAGGGCCGCGGACCGTTCCGCTGGACCTGCACCTCGGGCGACCCCGCCGACCTGGCCCGGCTCGACGACCTCGTGCTCGAACTGTTCCCCGACGACGACATCGCGACCCGCTGGATCACGCTGGCCCGCCAGCACGTGCCGATCGAGGGTCTGCCGGCGCGCGTCTGCTACCTCGGATTCGGCGAGCGCAAGAAGTTCGGCCTCGCGGTCAACGAGCTCATCAAGAACGGCGAGGTGAAGGGCCCGGTCGCGTTCTCGCGGGACAACCTCGACTCCGGGTCGATCATCAACCCGACGTTTGAGTCCGAGGCGATGCCGGACGGCTCCGACCTCATCTCCGACTGGCCGTACTTGAACGGGCTGCTGAACGCCTCCGGCATGTGCGACCTCATCGCCATCCAGGCCAACTACGCCATGGGTGACTCCGTGCACACCGGCGTGACGATGATCGCGGATGGCACCGACGTTGCGGCATTCCGGCTCAAGGCGGCACTCACGGTCGACAGCGGAATCGGCGTGGTGCGCCACGCCCAGTCCGGATACGCAAGGGCCAAGGAAGTGGCGAACACGGTCGGCCCCGGCGAGGGCCTCTCCGTCCCGCTGTGGTGGACGCCGACGGCCACGTTCGGTCCGGACGATGCCTGAGGGCGAATCGCCGCACGTTGATCTGGTGGTGACGGGAGCCGCCGAACTCCTGACCTGCGCCGAGGATGCGTCCGATCTCATCGGGCTCATCCCCGGCGGCGGGGTCGCCATTTCCGGTGGGCGCATTGTCGCGGTCGGCGACGTGTCCGGCTTCCGCGCTGATCGGGTGATCGATGCCCAGGGCGGCGTGATCATGCCCGGCTTCGTGGACTCGCACACGCACGTGGTGTTCGGCGGCAGCCGCGTCGACGAATACGCAGCGAAAGTGAGCGGGCAGACGCCTCCGGCCGGAGTACCGGTCGGCATCACCGGAACGGTCGCGACCACCCGTGCTGCCACGGCAGAGCAGCTGCTGCAGGAGTCATCCGCTCGCGTTCGCGAGATGGTGAAAAGCGGCACGACGACGCTGGAGAGCAAGAGCGGTTACGGTCTCGACTCGAAGCACGAGCTGCGGCTGCTCGAATCCAACCAGCAGCTGGACGAGCTGATGCCGGTAGACATAGTCTCGACCTACCTTGGCGCCCATGCCTTCCCCGTTGATGTTCCACACGATCGCTATGTTGACGAAGTCGTGCACCTCATTCCGGAGGTTGCGGAGCGCGGCCTCGCCGAGTTCTGTGATGTCTATTGCGACGAAGGATATTTCGACCTCGCACAGACGGCGCGCATCCTCTCAGCTGGCCTCGATGCGGGCCTCAAGCCGAAACTGCACCTGGATGCCTACGGCCACACCGGCGCCGCAGCCATTGCGATCGAGCTGGGCGCCGTGAGTGTCGACCACCTCAACTTCACGACGGATGCGGAGCTGCGCGCGCTCGGGGACGCGGGAATCGCGGGCGTCTACATGCCGTGCCTCGAATACTCTGTCGCCCATTCACGCCCACTGGATCCGCGCCGAGTTGTTGATGCCGGCATGGAACTCGCACTCGCGACCGATATTTGCCCCGGCTGCTGGGTCACCGACATGCAGCTCGCGGTGGCCATGGCCTGCCGCACCGGAGGCCTGTCGGTTGCCCAGGCTCTGCGGGCGGCGACGCACGGTGCGGCGCGGTCGCTCGGCCGTCAGGAGAGTGTCGGATCACTTAAAGTGGGCATGCAGGCTGACGTGATCGTGCTCGATGTCGCACGCCACGAAGATGTTGCGTACCGGATCGGCCGTAACGCGGTGACAACCGTCATCGCGCGAGGGGCCATCGTAGAAGGGCTTTGACGTGAGTGCACAGCAGGCGAATGCGACGTTCCATGCTGAACTGGCCTGGCTCGGCGGTGACGAGCCGGCAGCAAACGTGCTGATCGAAGTGGCGGATGGTGTCATCTCGCGCGTGTCGGCGAACGTCGACGCGTCAGCGGGAGCACATCGGTTGCGCGGCCTCACACTTCCGGGACTTGCGAACACACACTCGCACGTGTTCCACCGCGCCATCCGCGGCCGCAGCCAGAGCGGAGTGGCCGACTTCTGGTCTTGGCGCACCCTCATGTATGGGGTTGCCGAGCGGCTGGATCCCGAATCGCTGTACGCCCTGGCGCACGCCACGTATGCCGAAATGGCGTTGAGTGGCATCACGTCTGTCGGCGAGTTCTTCTACCTGCACCACGATCAGGGCGGCAAGAAATACGCCAACCCGAATGAAATGGGCGACGTGGTCGTGCGGGCCGCAAACGACGCCGGGCTGCGCATCACCCTCATCGACACGTGCTACCTGCAGGCGGATGTTCACGGCGCGCCCCTCGACGGCGTCCAGCGCCGGTTCGACGACGGGTCGTGGGAGGCGTGGGCTTCCAGGGTCGACCTGCTGAAGGACACCGACACGATGCGCGTCGGCGCCGCAATCCACAGTGTGCGGGCGGTCCCGCGAGCCGCGCTCGCGCCCGTTGCTGACTACGCCGCAAGCCGCAAACTTCCCCTGCACGTGCACCTCTCCGAGCAGCCCGCGGAGAACGAGGCCAGCCTGGAAGCGTTCGGGATCACGCCCACGCAGTTGCTCGCGGCCGAGGGGGCGCTCGGCGGGCGCACGACCGCGGTGCACGCCACGCACCTCACCGAGGAGGACATCCGCCTGCTCGGATCGAGCGGCACCACGATCTCGATGTGCTGCACCACCGAACGGGATCTCGCCGACGGCGTCGGTCCGGCCTCGCGTCTGGCCGCCGCCGGCTCCCCCATCGTGGTGGGCAGCGACGCCCACATGGCCATCGACCTGTTCGAGGAGGCGCGCGCCATCGAACTCGACGAGCGCCTCATCTCCGGCGTGCGCGGACACTTCCAGGTGCCCGAACTCGCCAAAGCCATTACCTCAGCTGGCGCAGCATCCCTCGGCTGGAACGCCGGCCGAATCGAGGTCGGTGCTCTCGCTGATCTCGTGACAGTGGTTCTGGATTCACCGCGCACGGCTGGCGCGCGCGGCGGCGACCCGCTCGCCCACGTGATTTTCGCGGCAACCGGTTCCGACGTGGACACCGTCATCGTCGGCGGGGAGCTGGTCGTCGACGAAGGTCGGCATCGAACCGTGGATGCGGTCGGGCCCGCTCTGGAGTCGGCCATCAACGCCGTCTTCGACTGACTTTGGGATCGACGTTTCATCGTTGCTCCCTTCGAGAGCCTCAGGGAGCGGGCACGGGCTCTGCTGTCGCTCCCTGAGGAGCGGGCACGGGCTACAGTGTCGCCCCCTGAGGTGCGCGCAGCGCGTCTCGAAGGGAACACAGCCCAATCACAGGCGGCACAACAGCCATTGCTGCTACAGTGAAAGTACTTGCGAGCGCAATTCCTGCGTTCCCTGCGTCGTAGAACGCATCACCGCCCACATCGGGCTGATCTTTTGCTGCGGCGAACAAATCTGGCCATCGCCATGTTTGCCCACCTAGTACAGAAACAATCCATGACTGAAACAACCTTCGGCGCGCTCGGCGTGCCCGCACCTCTCGTTGCCGCCCTTGACCGGGCCGGCATCACGAGTCCATTTCCCATTCAGGAGGACACCCTCCCCGACACCCTGCGCGGACGAGACGTTCTCGGCCGAGGCAAAACCGGCAGCGGCAAGACGCTCGCCTTCACGATCCCCATGGTTGCCAGGCTTTCCAACGGCGGACGCCGCCAGTCCGGGCGCCCGCGCGGGCTGATTCTCGCGCCGACGCGCGAACTCGCCACCCAGATCACTGCAACACTGGCCCCGCTCGCTGAGGCCTATGGCATGAATGTCACCACCATTTTCGGTGGCATCTCCCAGCAGCGGCAGGTTGCAGCGCTTAAGGCCGGTGTCGACATCGTCGTCGCCTGCCCGGGCCGCCTCGAGGACCTCCTGCAGCAGAAATTCCTCACGCTCGATGCCATCGAGATCACGGTGCTGGATGAGGCGGACCACATGGCCGACCTCGGATTCCTGCCGTCGGTCACGCGCATCCTGAACAAGACCCCGGATGGCGGCCAGCGGATGCTGTTCTCCGCCACACTGGACAACGGCGTCGACAAGATCGTGAACCGCTACCTGCATGACGAAGTCCTGCACTCGGTGGATGACGTCACGAGTCACGTCGAAGCGATGACGCACCACGTGTTCGAGGTCGACGGCGTCGACGCGAAGCGGGACCTCGTTCAGGCGCTCGCCTCCGGCACCGGCCGCCGCATCCTGTTCATGCGCACGAAGCACCACGCGAAGAAGCTTGCCCGCCAGCTGATCGACGCCGGGATCCCCAGCGTTGACCTGCACGGCAACCTCTCGCAGCCGCAGCGTGACCGCAACCTGGCGGCCTTTTCTACCGGAGATGTTCGCGTGCTCGTGGCAACGGATGTCGCCGCCCGCGGAATCGACATCGGCAATGTGGAGCTCGTCGTTCACGTCGACCCGCCGGCCGAGCACAAGGCGTACCTGCACCGCAGCGGCCGTACGGCCCGCGCGGGCAGCGCGGGCGACGTCGTGACCGTTGTGCTTCCCGCGCAGCGTTCGGATGTCGCATCGCTCCTGCGCAAGGCCGCCATTTCCGTGGCGCCCGAGCGCGTTACCGCAACTTCACCCGCCGTCGTCGCCCTCATCGGCGAGGTCGCGGGGTATGTCACGCCGGCTCCTCGCGCGGCGAAGCCGGTTCGTGGACAGTCCCAGGGCGGACGCTCGCAGGGCGCGAATGCCCAGCGCAAGCGTGCAAACCGCAGCGGCGGCTACGCCGGGCCATCCGCTGGTCACACGGCAGGTGCATCCGCCTCAGGTGGACGCACAGGCGGCCAGCGCCGTGACCGCTCGGGACGCCCGGCAACATCCGGTGCCCCGCAGGTCGCGCGCACCGGCGGTCCCCGTTCGGGCGGGTCGCGCTCGGGCCAGGGAACTTCGAGCCACGCACCTGCCGGCCAGGCACGCGCAGGTCGCGGTTCCGGCGCCTCGCAGCGCGGCTTCACGAGCTACAGCACCTCGACTCCGGCATCCGCGGGCTCGTCCGGTGGCGGTCAGCGTCGCGCCGGGCGCCGCGCCCAGGGCTGACACTCTGAGCGAAAGCGCCAGGAGTACAGCAACAGGCCTATAGCCGCACTGAGGGGTCCCATCAGGTCCTTCCCGATATTGGGGAAGGGCACAGTGGGACCCCTCAGTTGTCTGTGCGAGCACCACCAGGGCCCACTACTGACCTGTCGGGTGGGACAGTTCCCGCTGACTTGCGGGAACTGTCCCTTCCTGACGCGCAGGAAGGGACAGGTCTCGCAACTGAGTGGATAAGTCGGTTCGAGCTGGAGTTCGCAACTGAGAAGCTGAAAGCCTGCGCGCACGCGCTCGCTACGGCAGGCACCCGACAGACGCCAGTGCCGCGCGCACGAGAGTTCCGCGGCCACCCTCCATCTCGCGCGAAAGCTCCTCGCCGGCAGCCTCGTCCGGGGTGAGCCAGGTGACCTCGAGGGCATCCTGCCGCGGCTCGCACGTACCCGTCACCGGCACAACATAGGCGAGGGACACCGCATGCTGCCGCTCATCCGTGAACGCGCTGATCCCTGGCATGGGAAAATACTCGGCAACCGAGAACGGCACGGGACTCGTCGGCAACTGCGGGAATGCCATCGGCCCCAGGTCCTTTTCGAGGTGCCGGAACAGCGCCTCGCGCAGCGTCTCCCCGTACATGACCCGCCCGGAGACGAGCGTTCGCGTCATCTCGCCGTTCGCTGAGGCGCGCAACAGCACCCCCACCTCAATGACCTGACCGAGGCCGTCGATGCGCACCGGCACCGCCTCGACGTAGAGCAGCGGCAGTCGCATCCGGATGCTCGTGAGCTCGTCATCCGACAACCAGCCGGAGTTGGGGTCTGGCGTTCCGACGGAGCTCATGCTCCATTGTGGCCCACTCGCCGCGGTCAGTGGTGAAAGGATTGCCGGGACGGGAAGGAACACGACCGATGCACATTGACGCGGATGCTGTGATGTGGTCGGCGCCGGAACGCGAGCGCGCATCTCGGCCGCTGCTCGTCCTGCTGCACGGTTACGGCTCACATGAGGGCGACATGTTCGCGATGTCCCGGTCGTTGCCGCTCGAACCGGTCATCGCTTCGGTGCGGGCACCGCACTCGGAAGGGGCCGGTTTCACCTGGTTCCCCTCCGTCGATGACACGTCGTCGCGGGGCGCCTCGGCGGATGCGCGCTTCGACGCTGTCGGGGCGTCGGTCGCTGCCCTCGTCGAGTGGCTCGACTCGACCGCCTCCACCGCGGTCGGCCTGCTCGGGCTTTCGCAGGGCGGTGCGATGGCGCTGGAGTTGCTGCGCGAACAGCCGGATCGGTTCAGCTACGTCGTGCAGTTGAGCGGCTTCGTGTTCCCGTCGGAGCACGCAGGCGATGCCCGCCTCGCCGAGCTGCGACCGCCCGTTTTCTGGGGCCGAGGCACCCACGACACCGTGATCCCCGAGTCCCTCATCAACCACACGCAAGAATGGCTGGAAACCCATTCCACCCTCACCGAGGGCATCTATGAGGGTCTCGGCCACGCAGTCGCGGATGCGGAAGTCAGCGAACTCGGCGCGTTCATCCGCTCGAGGCTCTAGGCGGGCGCCGCGGGAGTGCGGACGAAGCAGGTCAGCGCCGTTGCCAGCGCGCGGCCTGGATGACCGCGGTCGACGTGAGGGTGGCGACGCCCAGCACGATGAACATCGGGGAACCCTGCGCCAGCACTTGCATAACGGCGTAGTACGCCATGGTCTGTTGGACCCCCTGGCTTCCCGGGTTCTGCATTTCGACCGCGATCAGAATGGCCGAGAAACCGGCCGCGATGAACACGGCCCCGAGCGCCCAGAGCAGAACGTACCAGGGGTTCACCCGGCGCCACCAGGCGGCCGGATACGCGTCCTCGTCAGCGACGGCCGGTCGGTCGGTCGCCGATCGGGCGGGCACCACATCGGCAGCATCCGCGGGCCCGGGAACCGCAAACACCGGCGCCCCGTCGACCTGCGCCCTGTCCGCAAGTCCCGACGCGGGGCCACGTTCGATTCGTGGCTCCTGGCGCTGCACGGCGCCGGGCGGTTCCTCCCGGTGGACGCGAGGGTCGTAGCCGGGCTGAAATGCGCGGCTGAATCGCGGGTCGAAGCTCTTGCTCACACCCTCTGACTCGGACATCGCGCCTCCCGACCACGAGTCTAACCGGGAGACATCTGCGGCTCTGGATACAGTGTGACGATGAGGAACACGTCCACGATTGTGCTGGCGATCGTGGTGGTTGCCCTTGCCGTCGTCGTGCTGATTTCCCAGCTCCCTTCTGGCGGCGCGGATTCCGACCATACTGCCGCAGGGGGCAGCACGCCGGTCGCCGCAGTGCTGGAACGGCCTTCCGACGCGACCCTCTCCCATGTGGCCTACGTGCACGACGGCGACACCCTGTACTTGCAGCCGGACGGGACGACGTCGCGCGCGGACGAAATCACGGTGCGCCTCATCGGAATCGACACCCCAGAGATCCGCCCCACGGTCGAGTGCTTCGGCATTGAGGCGCGTGACTACGTGCGCGCACTCCTGCCGAAAGGTACGGCGGTGTGGATCAAATCCGACGTGGAGAAGCTGGATCAGTACGACCGCAGCCTCCTTTATGTGTGGACCGAGGACGGCCGATCCGTGAATCTCGATCTCGTGGCGAACGGCTACGCGACGGCGCTGCGGATCGCCCCGAGCGACACGTACTGGAAGCAGTTCGCGATCGCCGAGGAGGAAGCCCGACACGTCAACGCCGGCCTGTGGGGCAGCTGCTGATCCCCGTTGCGATCGGGCGTCACTGCCGTTCGAAATGCATCCGAATGCGCGTCGTCCACGACATCACGACCGCGAGGATGAGCGCCCCGATCGCGATCGCGATGCTCGTCACAATCACCGGGACGTACCCTTCGGGTCGCGGATCCAGGAACGGGTAGGGGTACCAGTCCACGATCGGCCCGCGGATCAGGCTGTAGGCGAGGTACAGGATCGGGTACAGGAGCCAGATCATCGCCTGCCCCACCCGGATGCGGAACGGCGGCAGGTCGATGAGCCAGTCCACGATCATCACGATCGGGATGATGTAGTGCAGCACGAGGTTCACCCACGGCACCGCCGTGTCGACTTCCACGTTGCGCAGCAGGAGGCTGTACGTGATTCCGGTGACCGTCATGTAAATGGTTGCCGCGCCCCGGAGGTAGTGGACCCAGCGCGGCAAATTCCCCCGCCACGCGTACAGCGCCGAGATGAACAGCGCGACGACCGCGATGATGTTGGACTCCACGGTGAAGAAGCTGAAGAAGTTCGCCGGCTTGTAGTCGGGGATGTTCGCCACGTTGTACAGATATTGCGCCGTGAGGCCGACCAGGCCGAGCAGGGCGAATCCGAAACGGAACAGGGCAATCCAGCGCTCGCGTGTCATGGTGGGATTCTATGGCGCGAGCGGCGGGGTTGCCGGAATTGGCCTCCTCAGCGTTCGGCGAGCCACTGGGCGAATGTTTGCGTGCCGAGCACGGCATCCGGGCCGGGGAGGACGAGTCCAGCGCGCATGCCCTTCATCTGGCCGCCCGGCACGGTGATCGACGGGATCCACCCTCGAGAGCCGGTACTTCGCGCGTAGGCGCGGACCATCTCGTCGAGGTTTTCCTCGCGCGGCCCGGCCAGGTCGGGCGCGCGTCCGCGCGCCGTGCCGGCGGCGAGCTCGGCGAGTCGCTCGGCGACCTCGCGCACGGCGATCGGCTGGATGCGGGCGCGCGGGGCAATGTGCAGCGCGCCGAACTTTGCCTGACCGAACATTTGCGCTGCGAACTCGTGGAACTGGGTGGCCCGCTGTATCGTCCACGGCACGGGCGAGGCCTCGAATACCTCCTCCTGTGCAACCTTTCCGGCGTAGTAGCCGTGCGGCACGCGATCAATGCCGACGATCGACAGCAACACCACGTGCTTGACACCGTTTCGGGATGCTGCCGCCACCAGGTTGCCGCTCGCTGCGGCGAAGAACGCGACCGCAGCCGCGGGGGAAAGGGTCGAAACGTTCGCCAGGTCGATGACGGCGTCAACGCCGACCACAGCGGCATCCAAACCATCGCCGGTTACCAGGTCGACGCCGTTCGACCGGGTGAGCACGACAGGTTCATGGCCCGCCGCACGCAGGGCATCCACGGTGGGGGCACCGACGGTCCCGGTCCCTCCGGCAACGGCGATTTTCATGAGACGTCCTTCCCTCTCACAGCGCCCCCGTCGCGACGCCTACGGCGAGCGGCGGAGCGCTTACGCTTCCCGCGTGATCTCCACCGTAACGAACAGGGTGGATGCGTGTTGCCCCGCGTACACACCGCGCAGCGGCGCGACATCGTTGTAGTCCCGGCCGCGGCCGACCGCGACGTGACGGTCGCCGATGTCGATGAGGTTCGTGGGGTCGTATCCGCGCCAGTCCCCGCAGAACCACTCCACCCACGCGTGGGATTCGCCGACCACGGTCTGGCCGAGCACGGCATCCGGGTCGGGGTGCAGGTATCCGCTCACGTATCTGGCGGGAATCCCGACCGATCGCAGGGCGCCGATCGCCAGGTGGGCGATGTCCTGGCAGACGCCTTTCTTCTGGGACCAGGCCTCAGCGGCGGTCGTGTAAACGCCGGTCGAACCCGGCACGTACTCGATCTGCTCGCCGATGGCGTTGCAGATCGCGAGCGCGGCGTCGCACGGGCTGTTCGACGCGATCGCATCCCGGGCGATGGCTACCACGCTATCCGGCGGCGCGGTCGGCGGAGTCTGCACGAGCTGTTCCACGAACGACGTGGCGCGTTCCATCTCCGTGCCGAGCGCAGCCCAGTCGAGATGCCGTTCGTGATGATCGCGCGGCCGCACCTCGACGAGGCTCGTCGCGGTGAGCGACAGTTCGTCGTGGGAGGTGAGGATCTCGAACGAGGACACCCGGGTGCCCCAGTAGTCGACGTAGCTGTGGTTGAGGGAGTTCGGGAACACCTCGAGGTTCGCGTACAGCACGAGTTGGCCTTCGGACGTCACGGGCAGCATCCGCGCTTCGTTGTAGGACGCGGTCACGTCACCGTCGTAGCGGAATCCGGTGACGTGTTTGATGCGAAGCCGGTTCATGTGCGTTCACCCACCCACTGGGATACGTCGTTCGCCGGGAAGTAACGCGCGCGGATCGCCTCGCTCGCGGCGCTCGTCGCCAATTGCACGTCATCCATGTGCTGGGGCAGATCGTCGATGATGTCGGCGATCGACCGGTATTCGAGTTCGCTGCGGATCTGGCCGAGTAGCCGCTGGGCCGAGTCACCGACGCCGACGCGGTCGGAGCGCGGTTCGAGTTCGCGCATGTACTCCTCAGCCCGGGTGAGCGAGTAAATGATGCTGCGCGGGAACAGCCGGTCGAGCAGCAGGAATTCGGCGGCGTGGAGCGGGCTAGGCATCCCGCGGTACGTGCGCAGGTAGGCCTCGTAGGCGCCCACGGAGCGAAGGATTGTGGTCCAGGAGGGGCCGGATACTTCCGTGAGGGAACGGGTCGCGAGGAGCCGCGCGGTCATGTCGGCGCGCTCGAGAGCCCGGCCGAGGTTGAAGAACCGCCACGCTTCGTCCCGGCTGGCCGAGGACTCCATGATGCCGATGGCGAGCGCGCTGCGCTCGCGCGCCCACGTGAAGAATTCGTGGACCTTGTCGCCGGCGACCCGATGCGGCATCCGGGCGCGCGTGGTGTTGAGCGCTTCCCACAACTCGGTGCTCACGACTTCGCGCGCCCGGCGCGCATTCTCCCGCGCCGCGTTGAGCGAGAATGCGATGGATGCCGGCTGGTCGCGGTCGAGCGCGAGGATTTCCAGGACGTCGGCCCTCGTAACCGGGGTGTCGCCGGGCGCTTCGGTCCCCATGACGCTCAGCAGCAAACGGCAGGCGGTGTCTTCTTCGATCCACGGGTCTTCCAGCAACAGCTGAAGGTGCACGTCGAGGATGCGGGCCGTGCCGTCGCTGCGTTCGATGTAGCGCCCGATCCAGAACAGCGATTCGGCGATGCGGCTCAGCATGGCTCGCTCCCCTCATCGAGGCGTGCAGTGATGCGGGCGGCCTTCGCGATGGGGATCGACGTCTCGCCCTCGTCCTGTTGTTGCTGCTGTTGCGGCTGGGTTTGTTGGGGAGCATCCGCGACCACCTGGTCGCTCGTCCGGTCGCGCACCCTCTCGCGTTCGCGCTCGAGATCCTCGGGTCGGATGATCGTGATCGCCTCGGTGACGGTGGCCTGATCCTCGACGAGGCTCGGCACGTCGTGGTAGGCGGTGCGCAGCGGTTCGTGCCCGACCACCCAGGTGTCCTTCGATCCGCCGCCCTGCGAGCTGTTCACCACGAGCTGGCCTTCGGGCATGGCCACGCGCGTGAGCCCGCCCGGGAGCACCCACACCTCGTTGCCGTCGTTCACCGCGAACGGGCGAAGGTCGGCGTGCCGCGGCCGCATCCCGTCATCGACGAGCGTCGGGATGGTGGAAAGCTGGACGACGGGCTGCGCGATCCAGCCGCGCGGGTCTTTGCGGAGTTGCGCGGCCAGGGTGTCGAGTTCGGCGCGCGTGGCGTCCGGTCCGACGACGAGTCCTTTGCCGCCCGACCCGTCCACGGGCTTGACGACGAGTTCGTCGAGGCGATCGAGCACCTCCTCGAGCGCGCCCGGGTCTTCGAGCCGCCACGTGTCGACGTTCGGGAGGATGGGCTCCTCCGACAGGTAGTAGCGGATGAGGTCCGGCAGGTAGGTGTACACGAGTTTGTCATCCGCGACGCCGTTGCCCACGGCGTTCGCGATCGTCACATTGCCGAGGCGCGCCGCGAGCATGAGCCCTGGCGAGCCGAGCATGGAGTCGGCGCGGAATTGCAGCGGGTCGATGAACTCGTCGTCGACGCGTTTGTAGATCACGTCGACGCGGCTCGGACCGGCTGTCGTGCGCATGTAGACGCGGCCGCCGGAGCAGAACAGGTCGCGCCCTTCGACGAGCTCGACGCCCATGAGCCGGGCAAGCAGTGCGTGCTCGAAGTACGCGGAGTTGTACACGCCGGGTGTGAGCACGACCGCGACCGGATCTTCGACGCCAGCAGGTGCTGCCGCGCGCAGCGCATTGAGCAGTTTCTGCGGGTAGTCGCCGACCGGCCGCACCCGCATCGAGGTGAACAGTTCGGGGAGCGTCTGCGCCATGACGCGGCGGTTGGAGATCACGTAGCTGACGCCGGACGGCACCCGGACGTTGTCCTCCAGCACGCGCCAGGTGCCGTGTTCGTCGCGGATGAGGTCGATGCCGGAGACCTGGATGCGCACGCCGTTCGCGCTCACAACGCCCGCCGCCTGCCGGTGGAAGTGGCTGGAGGAGCTGATGAGCCGGGCGGGGATGACGCCGTCGGCCACCGCACGTTGCTCACCGTAGACATCCGCGAGGAACTTTTCGAGCGCGAGGACCCGCTGCTGAACGCCCGATTCCACTTCGGCCCATTCCGCCTGGGGAATCACCCGTGGCACTGCGTCGAGCGGGAACGGCCGTTCCTCACCGGCGAAGTCGAAGGTGACGCCCTGGGCGAGATAACTGCTCGCGAGCGCCTCGGTGCGGCCGCGCAATTCGTCCTGCGTCATTTGCGCGAGTGCGGAGTGGATCTCCCGATACGGGGCACGAACCTGGTTTCCGTGCGGCGAGGAAATGTCGCCAAACATCTCATCCCAGGGTTCCACCCGGCGGCGGGCGCGCGTTGCGACGCCGTATCCGTCGAACAGGTTCGCCATGTGGAGAGCATAGTGGCTGGCCCTGAAAGCCCGGGTCGGCTGCAAACGGTACCGCGGTGGCGGGCCTGCCCTCTCCGATAGGCTGAGAGCCAATTGCAGCGACGGTTGAGAATCCAGAGGGGGTGCCCGCCGTGAAATCGACCAGGGACAAGCACGTTGTCGTGGGAGCGGACTTCGCGGGCTTCCGCCTCAAGGAGGCAGTGAAACGGCATCTGGAGGCGCGGGGCTGGACCGTCACCGACCTCACCCCCGAGGACACCAATCTGCCCATGTACCACCGTGTCGGTTTTCTCGTCGGCTCGCAGATCTCCGAGGGGAAGTTCGAGAAGGCTCTCGCGTTGTGCGGGTCCGGCATGGGCATCCACATCGCGGCAAGCAAATGCCCGCACGTGCATGCAGCCGTGTGCGAAAGCGTGGCGACGGCAAAGCGGGCGGCCACCGCGAACAACGCCAATTTTCTCGCGATCGGCGCGTTCTTCACCGCGCCCAGGCTGGCGAACGCGATGGCGGATGCGTTCCTCGAGAGCGGCCTGGGCGACGGGTACGAGGAATGGGACGGGTTCCACGACTATCACCGGATCGGCTTCGACGAGTGCGAGAACTTCGACTATGAGGCGTACAAGGCGAACGGGTTCAGCGTCGTCGACCCGCAGGAAGCCGAGCTCGGGCCGGAGCCGCGCGGTCTGGCGTTCTGACCCGGGTCGATTGCACGAAACGGAGCTGATGGTGCCGATTGCGGATGGGGCGGGTGCGGCTCCCGGCGGACGATTGGCAGCCCTCGCCCGCGAGCTCGGCCGGAGCGACCGCGAGTGGGCGATCCTGGCCGAAGGCAACTGCTCCCTGCTCACCGAGAGTGGCGACGTCCATGTCAAGGCGAGCGGTGCCGAGATGGGCACCGCCACCCCAGCTGATTTCGTCGAGCTTCCCCTCAGCGAACTTCTGTCGCTCATCGATGACGATGGGGCCGGCGACGATGACGTGCGCCGTGTGTTCGATGCCGTCGCGAAGAGGTCCGTTGGACGGCGGCCTTCGGTGGAGTCGCTTCTGCACGCCGTGTGCCTTGAGCAGCCTGGGGTCACGGTCGTCGGCCACACGCATCCGGTGCCGGTGAACGCGATCCTCTGTTCGTCGCAGCCGACGTTGCTCACCGACGGAGCGCTGTTCCCGGACCAGATCGTGGTGCTGGGCACGTCGCCGCTGCTGGTGCCGTACGTCGACCCTGGCCTGCTGCTCGCCCAGGAGGTGCGTCGGATGCTTCGCGAACGAACCGACGGAGTTCCACGCGTTATCTACCTGCAGAACCACGGCATGTTCGCTTTGGGGTCGAGTGAAACTGACGTGCTGCAGATCACTCAGATGGCCGTGAAGGTCGCGAGCGTGCTCATCGGTGCGGCGAGCGTTGGCACGCCGATATTTCTGGATCCCGCCGAAATGGCACGCATTCACACGCGACCGGATGAGCTGCTGCGCCGAGACGCCCTCGCGAAAATGGCCAGCACAGACAACGTGCGGACGGCGCCCGAAAACAGGCTCTGACCAGCGGTTTCCGTGGCGGAGACGAAGGGACTTGGACCCTCGGTTCCCTTTCCTGAACTCCACGTTAGCGGGGCAGATGATTTCTCATCATGACCCCCTCCACGAGCCCGTAGCTCCTGCGGATACTTCTCACACTGCATTATCCGGCGGTCGAGTATGCAGGAGGGACGCTTGACTTTCGGCATGGACCAGCGTCTTGCGCCAAAACCCTGCATCAGGCCCGTTCGAATGCCGATTGAGCACTTCGTCATCACTACACCGAATCGCTCAGTGTTGCAATCTCCGCTTGAACCAGGAATCCCCGGACCTACATGAATGGCCACACTCGATTTTGCCGGCTCCTTTGCTCGAACCCACGAACACACGATCACGTTGGCAAAAAAGCACGAAAACCTGGTGTTGCACGAAGAATTCCGTTGCGGTCCACAGCGAGTGCCTCCGCATCCCAGTTCGTCGCGGTGAAATCCAACAGGTCTGGTCCGCCCGCAATAATGGCCGTGGCAAGGACATCGGCCGTGACTATGTCAGGCGCGAGGACGCTGACTTGCACAAAGTCGAAGTCAGATTCGCCTGTTCCTTTCCAAATGTGGGCCCCCCGCTCGGTTGATCCGGATGTCGCCACTGCGGGGTGCTTCTCGGTCATGACCACTGAGGTCATGAGTTTAGTTCGGTCTTCTGCATCGACGATTCCCACGACCCAGGGTCGTATGCGCGAGCCTGCGCTGGTGAGTACATCTCCGCCAGCATTGATGCACCAGGAGTTGAGTCCGCTGGCAGTGAGGATGTCGCCAGAACGGGCGATGGCCCATCCCTTGACAAGTCCGGAAAGGTCGATGACGCCGTCGCCACGATGCGGAGTGAATGCGCCGCTCGTCGCATTACGCCAACTGATCGCCAGCTCATACATTTGTCGCAATTCTTCAGACGACTCGCTCAGCGGCAACGCTCCAGCGGCGATCTGCGAGAGCTCCGACTCTCGACGGTAGAGGCTATAGCGCGAGTCGGCGGCAGAAAATACCTCCTCCACCCGCTCGAGCGGGCTTTCCGCACTCAGGATATCGGCATCGACAAGCACACTGACTGTGGTGCCCATCGTCTCGAAGACATGAATCTGTCTTCGGCCAGCAGCACGCTCTCGACATAAAGTCATACATCATCCTTTGAACAGTGCCGAATCCAGCGCAGCCTGCAGGGACATCAAGTAGCCTTCGCTCGTGTATGTTGCACCGCTAATCATGTCGACCTTGGCGGATTGGTTGGACAACACCTCGGATCTGAGCATCGGTACCGCTTGCTGGTCAATTTCTACCGAGGTCGAACCTACATCGGTCATCTGCAGGGGGATCACATCGGTGATCTTCCCGCCGGAGATCACAGCCTTCACCTGAATATTTCCGTATGGCGTCTGAATTTGGCTACCTGCATAGGCGCCGTTCTTGACTGCAGAAGGTACCGATGTGCTAGCCGCAGCTGCGGGTGCCGGAGCACCCGTTGGCGAGGTGACCGGTGGTGTCGTTGTCGCGGAAGGCGAACTGGTCCCCTGACGCGGGCTTGCGACTGCACCGCTTGTGAGCATGGTTTGTTGATTTCCGGCTTGCCACCCAATCAGAAGTACTGCCCCGGAAGCGAAAGATGCGAGGATTGCGCTGCGCGTTCTCACCAGTTGAACCTTTCATAGTGGATGCGAAACTTGGGGATTCCAGCACGTTTTGCGTCGTTGATCACGAGGTCCGTCCACCGACGTGGCCCGCAGACGAACAGGTCCGCGCTGCGAACATCGGGGACGATCGTGGCGAGGCTGACATTGCCGTGCGCCGCTTCGCGCGCCGGCAACCAACTATCACGACCACGCGCGGGTCTTGGTCCTGTGAAAACGTGAAGTGGGATCGACCGCACGGCACACAGGTCGCGGAGTTCCTCAAAGAGGAAGAGGCTGTGCTCATCGGGGGCGCGCACGATCACCGTCATCTCTCCAGGAGCGAAATCTCCGTGTCCAAGCAGCGACAGGATCGGAGTGATCCCGATCCCAGCAGCGACTGCGACGGCCCTCCGTGTTGTGCGCGCTCGATCGGTGAAGAGCCCGTACGGCCCTTCAATGCTGACTGGGGTGCCGATCGGAATGGCGCCGATGCTGTGGGTGCCGTTCCCCAGCTCGCGGACTGTAATCCTCAGACTTGTCGCACCCGGTGCCGCAGAGAGCGAAAACGGATGCGCGTGCCACCACAATCCACGAGCCCAAAAACGCCAGATGAAGTACTGCCCACCACGAGCCCTCAAATCATCCAGGGAACGCCCGGTCATTTCGATCGAATACACCCCAGACGCCTCGACGCGAACGTTACTGACTCGCAGATCATGGCGGACGGTGCGGACGATAGGAATAATGAACCGATACACCACCAGTGCAACCGCAACACCGGAGTAAAGCAACAACCAGTAGTAGCGTGCCCAGGTACCCGCGGCGAATAGTTGACTTGTGCTGAACTGATGGGGCAAAGCGACCAACACGGCCGCGTAGGCGAGAAAGTGCACTAGGTGCCAGGCCTCGTAGGCAAACTTTCGGCGCACGATCACCAGCGAAGTGACCACAACTGCGGTCAACAAGGCATAGCCCAGGTAAGCAATCTTCATGTCCGGAAGTGTTTCGAACATGGTATTGACTTCGGCGATCACGTTCACGTGCGCGGTGGCCGCGTAGCCCAGCCACAGAAAGACCACATGGGCCGTGATCAGGTAGAACACCGGCTTGCTCATTCGCTGATGCGTCGCCAAGGCGCGGTCGTGGCCGAACGCCCGATCAATGGCGGGGACTCGCGCGGCCAACAAGAGCTGAATGAGGAGCAGGTCAGTTCCCACAAGTCCCGCGATGATACCCAGCCCAGTGAAAGAACCGGCAACAGTTCGGAAGTCGGCAAGGCCGGCGTCAGCCAAAAAGAGAGCGAGCACCAGTGAGACCGACAACCACACGAGGGAGGCAAGGGAATCCGCCAGTCGCATTCTCGGCAGATAGCGCCGCTGCTCCAAGTCTCGTTCGCGCTTCGACTCGCGCTGTGGAACACGCGGTGCGGGCCCCCGGCCTTCGCTTCTCGCCGTGTCGATTCTGCTCATGACTCTCAAGCTAAGCGCGACTTCTTAGCGCGATCTTGGAAGCTGAAAGTTTGCTGGTTATAATCGGCAAATCACCAGCAGCAACACAACGTGGACCCAGCTTTACGCAACTATGCCGCTGGCATTATCTCCCTAGCGTCGTCTCAGCGGCAACCTGACGACGATGGCCGCACCGGAGCCTGAACCCTTCGGCCCGAGTGACACGCTGCCACCGTGTTGTGCAGCGACCTCGGCTACAAGTGCGAGCCCCAGGCCGTAATGCCGAGGTTCCGCACTGACACCAGATTCACCGCTGCCCGTGCGCGTCGTTGCGAACCGTTCAAACGCTCGTGGTCTCATCTTGTCGGCAAATCCTGGGCCATCATCGCTCACCGTAATGAGAACGGTACCCGAATCTGCCGCGATCGACACGTCGATGCGCGAATGGGCAAACCGAACGGCGTTGTCGAGCAGGGCGATGAATAGTCGGCGCACCGCAATTGGAACCGCCAAGATCTGGAGCGGACCGTCAATTCCGACGCGCGTGAGGGCAACCCCAGCGCGCGACGCAGTTTCCGAGAACGACTCGACTGCCTCATCGGCGGCGGCGACAACATCGAGTGCGACGCGGTCAACCTCACGAGAATCGGCAGACACGAGCAGGTCCTCCAATATTGACGTCAGGGCTCGCGTGTCGGCAATGATCGCTTCCACCGATGCTTCGACACTAAATGTCCCGGGTGCCCCCGGCGGTATCGTCCCTGATGCAGAAGTCGTCAGTCTTCGTCTTAGCATCTGCGCACGCGTGCTGAGCAGTGTCAAGGGTGTACGAAGTTCGTGGCTGGCGTCCGCAACGAATCGGCGTTGAAGATCCAGGGCTTCGGCCAGCGGGCGCATGGCACGGCGGGCCAACCACACGGCGAGGAGGCTAGCCAATATCACGGCGCCGCCACACGTCAGGAGAAGGGCAACGACTAGTCGGTTCAATTCCTCCTGCGTTTCGTGACGGTCGAGCACCGCCTGGACAATCCGATTGCCGGACGCCTCCGTGCGAATCGTGAATGAACGTCCACCCACCACCACGTCCGCCTGCGTGGGCTTGTTGCTGGATGCCGCTACTTCCATTGCTTTCTGGTCGGGCAATCCGGGCGGCATACCGGCAGACACGCTCAGTTGGCCGCGATCGACGATGGCGAGCCACACACCGGCTGGCGCATCCTGAACCGAGTCAACGTGCCCGGTGGCTGCCTCCAGGAGACGTTGCGCTGCAGCGTTCTGGCTCGCGACGACGATCGCCAGGACGGACGACGCAATGCCGACCAGCAGAATCAGCAAAAGCGCCGCCGTTTGCAGTGCCAGCCGCCAGGATGCGCGCCGAAAATCCACCTCACTGCGCCCGTTCATGTTGGCGACCCGATCTGGTACCCCATGCCGTGAATGGTTCGTATGCAGCCACGGCCCAGCTTGACTCGAAGGTAATGTACGTAGGTGTCGACGACACTCGCTCCCTCGGCATTCGGGAAAACGTACTCCAGAATCTCGTCCCTGCCGAACACCCGAAGGGGCCAACGGGCGAGCTGCTCCAACAGGGCGCCCTCCCGGTCCGAAAGTGCAACGATGGCTCCGTCGGTTCGGGTCACGCGGCGAGACGACACATCGAACCGGCCACCAGGAATTCGAAGGTTCATCGCTGTTTCGCCATGGCGACGCCGTAGCGCACGCAATCGGGCGAGAAGCTCGTCAACGTCGAATGGCTTGGTAAGGTAATCTTCCGCGCCAGCGTCAAGGCCTTCAACCCGATCTGCGGGATTTCCTAACGCCGACAGGATCAGGGCCGCCGTGTCAATACCGTGACTGCGCAACTTTGACAGAACGTGCAGACCATCGACGACCGGCAGCCCACGATCAAGAATCATGACGTCGAAATGCTGGGTTAAACCCAAATGAAGCCCACGCTGTCCGTCTCGAGCACAAGACACCTCGTAACCCTCCACGAGTAGCAACTCTTCCAGCATTGCACTGAGTTGCTTGTCATCCTCCACCAGCAGCAGGCGCGGCTTCTCCTGGCTCATAACCGGAGTATAGATGCCGGTTCGCCAAAGATAAGGAACGGTGCGTTAATCCCCCACCTCTGAGACGGAGAGTCCCGCGCCGCTCAGGGCGCTGTCGCCGAAGCCCTGGATCTCCGGCGGCGGATACGGTGGATGCCGTACTCGCGCCAAGTGAGAACCACTATGAAAATATCGAATGCGGTCAGCAACAGAAACCCCAACGAAAACCCAACGATGATCTTGTAGGTCTGATAGACGATGAAGATGATAAGGAATGCGATCATCCACGGGTAGGCCCACAGGTGATCGGTAAGCACGGCCCAAACCAGAACAATCTTCACAAGACCGTGAAGTAGAAGATAGATCGCGCCGAACAGGGACGCCGTCACGCTCAGACCACCCGTTGGGTGCAGCAGCGCGTTCGCGATTACATCATGTGGATCTTCGGAAAGTTCGTGTTGGGTGAGTAGCCGCGCGACCGCTCCAATCTGATCCGGTGTCACGAGTAGGAGGAGCACGCCGCCGACGAGTTCGAGCACCCCGTCCAAACCTTTGAGGATCAGGCTGACGAAGAAAGTTCGATCGAGCAGTGTTGGCCGCGACTGAAGAGCACTCATGATCATCCTTTCAAATAATCAATGCCACGGTCTCACGTGTGACGAAGGATATCCGATGGGTTTTGGTGCTCACTCAGTTGCTATCGGAACCCTCCTGACACCGCGTCGCAGTCTGGCACGAACTGCGCAAAGCGGGAGCGGTGCCGGTATCCCCCGCACCCTGGGCGCTCCCGGCCGGGCCCGCCTTTCAGACGGCCTTGGACCGAGCTGGAGACCTCACCCGTAATGGTGGCGGCATCTTCGCCATCATCGATGCTTCTCCACGCGACGGATCCTCCAGCAAACAGATCCGGGTCGGGCCCCGCTGGATTGTGTCGCAAGGGAACCGTGGACGGACACTCCCGCACGATCACCGGGTTCTGCAGCACCGCTGAGCGTGGGTTGCCCGTATAGGTGTCCCGCTAGGAATTCGCACACACCGACGTCGTACGCGACCACGATGCGACCCACATCAAAACCTTGCAGCGTTGGTTGGGAAGCCGATAAGCGAGGTCACGCTGGGTTTGTTGATTGCACGCTACCAACGGCGTTCTCGAGTCGGTTCGCCGCCAGAACACTAGATGTAGTTCCCACGGCGTTTCCAAGTGAATTCAGCGCATTGCTCGAAACCGTGTAGCAATGGATCCTGGCTGCGAACTTCACTTCCGGAGTGTGAAACCATGGGCCGCGCCTGGAGTCTGTGAAGTCGTGTTGCGTGCACGAAAGCTGGTCACAAACTCGGCCGAGATCCCGCTCGGTACACAAGGAGTACACAAGAGCTGCTTCATCCCACGTGCCGCTGTGTGATCGGTCTGAAGCCAGTCGCATCCACCATGCCTCTGACCAGCATTTTCTTTGCGGAGACGGAGGGATTTGAACCCTCGGTTCCCTTACGGGAACTCCACCTTAGCAGGGTGGTGCACTAGGCCGGACTATGCGACGTCTCCAGTTGCTCGTCAGCAATCATAGCGGCCAGACGCGCGACCGCCGATTCGCGGGTGCCCCACAGGCGCACCCCTACTCCCACCCGACGATCACCGAACCGGCATCGTAGGTCGCCACCGGATGCGCGAACGGCATGGGCGACGCCTGCTCCGCCTCGACGAGGTGGAGTCCGGGAAGGCCGGCCAGAAGCTGCGAGATCGCTTCGCGGATCTCCAGGCGGGCCAGCTGCTGACCGAGGCATCCGTGAATCCCGTGCCCGAACCCCAGGTGCCCGGAAACCGGGCGGCGGATGTCGAACTCGTCCGGGCGGTCGAACTTCCGGCCGTCGCGGTTCGCGGCGACCGACGACACCGAGACCGATTCGCCCTTCGCGACCCGCCAGTCCCCGAAATCGACGTCCTCCGTCGCCGTGCGGGGAAACAGCGTGATGAACATTGTGCCGAACCGCAGGAACTCCTCGATGGCACCGTCGATCAGGCTCGGATCCTCCCTCAGCGCCTCCAGCTGGTCCGGATGCCCGAGCAAGGCGAGCGTGGCCGTCACGATCAGGTACGCCACCGAGTCGTGACCGGAGATGAGCAGCAACCGTGTCAGCCCCGCCACTTCATCATCCGTCAGATCGGACTCAATGAGCGCGCTGATGACATCGTCGCCCGGATCGGCCCGTTTGATCGCCAGAAGCTCGTGAAGGAACGCCAGCTTCGCGTGCATCTCCGACTCACCGGCGAACAGGGCGGAAAACCGTTGCGCGTGACTTTCGGGGATTCCCAGAACGCGACAGTGCACGGCAGAGGAGATCGGCAATGCGAAGTGTTCCGTGAGGTCGGCGGGAGAGCCCTGAGCCTTGAGGTGGGCGAGCTGGCGCCCCACAATTTCCTGGACGGTACCCTCGCGCTCACGAACCGCGCGCGCCGAGAACTGCCTCAACGCCACGTGCCGCACGCGGGTGTGCTGCGGCGGGTCCTGCGTGATCAGGTTGCCGACCTCAAGCGCGGCGAGCTCCTCGTCGGTGAGGTTCGGCATGCTGTCGTAGCCGATCTCGGGTTCCCCCGGCATGCGGAGCGGCCGTTTCGTGAATCGGTCATCTGCCAGCACCTCGCGGGCACGCTCATATCGCGTGACAATCCAGCCAACATGCCCATCCTTGTACTGCAGAGGCAGGGCAGGCGCCGCGTCGCGCCATTCCGCCAGCGATGGCGACGGGAGGAGCGGCGTGCCATCCGCAGGGATCGTCTTCACTTCGTGAAACGGGCAGCCTTGCGCAGTCGGTTGGGGTGCGTCGGATCGGTCAAGCACGCGACGGGCCATCCTTTCGGGTTGCACCCAACCTAAGGGTGCGCGAGCGTAGGCGGCAATGGTCCCAACGCGCAGGACATGGATATTTGGCGCAACGCCTCATCAGGCTGACATGCTTCTCGAACCCTTGTACGGTGAACACATGGATACCACAATCAAACCCGACTCGGTCGTGGTGGGCGCGAACTGGTATCGGTTCCGCCCGGATGAACGCATCCGGCATTCCCTCGTCGCAAGCGTGTCGATCCTCTGGGTGGTGAGCGGCTCCGGCACCATCACGAGTCGCGGCGAGACGTTCGAGATGACCGCCGCGACGGTGCTGCGGCTCCCCTGGAACCACGACGTCGAGTATCGTCCGGACCCGCGCACCCCGTTCCACCTCGGCACCGTTCACATCATTCCGGATCACCCGCGCACCGTCCCCGTGGAGTTCAGGGTTGGATTCGAGCACGGCGACCCGCTGCTCCACGCCCCGTGGCGCCGCGGGCCGACCGAGGCCGAACCTCCGGAAACCGTGTCGGGCCTGGCGGGGTCGGGGCGCAGCGTGATCGCCCTCGCCGCCTACTGCGTCGAGCGTTTCCATTCGGAGCGCGTCAGCGAGCCCGCGATGCGCGCACTCGCCGTGCTCCTGCTGGAAGAAAGCGCCGGATGGGGCGCCGAGACAACCCGTGCCGTTCCACCCGTTCTCCAACGGATGATCGACCACATCCGCGCGAATCTGGACCGGCCGCTGACCGTGGCCGACATCGCGCGGGCCGGGGACTGCAGCCCCTCCACCGCGGAACGCACCTTCTCCCGGCACACCGGCCAGACCGTTCAGGGCTGGTCGCGCCAGCAACGAATGCAGGAAGCTGCGCTTCTCCTTCGAACCAGCGGGCTGCGCGTGAACGAGGTCGCGCGGGAGGTCGGATTCGCGGACCCGCTCCACTTTTCCCGCGTGTTCACGAGCATCCACGGGATCCCGCCGAGCCGGTACGCGAACGATCAGTTGCGTCCCTGACTACGGAGCGACGCTTATTCCGCGAGAACCTCCACCGCGCGCCACGACACCCACGACGGGCTCACCGTGGTCGTCACGCGCACGGCGACGACATTCTCGACCGGAGCGAAAGACACGTCGACCAGATCACCATCGGCGGTAACCCCGTCGGCCACGCCCACCGTGGTCCACCCTCCCGCCGCGGTGCGCACGGCCACGTCGTGAACCGTTCGGCCCGCCGGATACTGCGCGACGTTCAACCGCACTCGCCCCACGGTCGAAGCCGGAAAGTGCACCTCGAACCACTGAGGCCCGTCGCCGCCAGAGCCCCACTGGGTGCCGGGATCCCCATCGATTGCGGCGGCGGGCGGCTCGTCGGGCAGGGAGTTGGACGCGGTCGCGGTGCCGGACGTCGCAAGGTTCGGGTCTGCCAGTGTCGGAGTGCACGGATCCGGCCAGTTGGCCGGTGCGAGAACATCGAGCAGGTACCCGCCATCGTCGACGAGCCCCCACGTCGCATCCCCGATGGCGACGGGCGCCCGGAGGTAACCCCAGTGCAGCCAGCCATCGAAGCCCGCTTCGCAGGACTGGGCGACCCACTGCTGGAGTGCGAGCGCCGCAGACTCGACGGTGCGGAAGTCGTGCAGGAACGCACCGGCCTCACCCATCACGACGGGGACGCCCGGGGTGGCGGTCATGCCGAAATTTTCTGCCAGCTTCGCAAGCGTGATGTCTCCACCTGGGTACGCGTGGAAATCAAAAAAGTCGAGGTCGACCGTGCCCAGGAGCGGTGCGGTGTCGACATACCAGTCCCCGCCGGTGGAGGTCGGATTCGGGAACTGGGGTGCGAAGAACCCGGATGTGACGAGCCCGTCCGGGTCGTGGCTGCGGATGACCGCGGCAACGGAGTCCAGGTAGTGGGAGAAGCCGGCGAGCACCAGGCCGCGGCGCTGGCCCGCGTCAGCCATGTCGTAACTGCCGCCATCCGCGCCGCGGAGGATGCCGCTTCGCAGGGTGAGCGGCGGCTGTTCCTTGAACACCCACATTTCGTTGACGATCGACCACGCAAGCACCGACTCGAACGGGGCGCCCAGCGCGGCGAGCCCGGTCAGCAGATCATCCCAATAGGCGGCGGCTGCCTCGGCGCCGGCGGCGGTGAGAAACACGCTGTTGCGGTACCCCTCGAATTCCGAAGGATCGGATCGGTACGCGATCCCGGTGTATTCGCCGCCATCCGGCAGGTCATTCGAGGTGAGGAGGAGAAACACTCCCGTGCGCTTCGCGATGCGCATCGTTTCGGCGATCGATTCGAGGTATGCCCGATTGAGGCCGTCCACGCCGACCCGGGAAATGCAGTCCGGGCCGACGGAACACGAGTCCATGAACAGCCGCACGGTCGTGTAACCGCGCTCGGAAAGGGCGCGGAAGTCGGCCTCCACGGTGGCAGCGTCGAACACCGTCGGCGAGAAGAAGCGATCCTGCAAGCGGCCGCCCGCCGAAACGATGGTGAAGTAATTGGTGCCGCGCACCGCGAACGGCTGCCCGGTGCGGAAATCCACGAAACCACCGTCGACAACCTGGATGGGGTGACGTGCAGACTCGCCGCCGGTCGACGTGGGGGAAGGATCAGGGCTCGCGGTGCATCCGCTCGTCAGGAGCGCGGCAACGGCGAGAAGAGCGAGGCCCGCGCTTTGCCGCAACATGCCGTCACTATAGTGACGGAGCGCGGTGCACTTCCAGACCGCGCGGCGGCACAGTTCTGCGCGCGGGCGCCGTGCCGCACCGGCCGGAGCCGGGCCGAGGGCGGTTTAAGCGGCGGCGGACTCCTCCGAGTCCTTGGCCGGAATCGTCGTGACGAGCACCGCATCGAGCGCCTCGGTGGCGCCGTCGTCGTCCAGCTTCAAGGCGAGGGCCAACTCGGATACCAGGAACTGCCGGGCCTTGAACAGCATCCGCTTCTCACCTGCTGAAACACCCGCGCCCTGTTCGCGGCGCCACAGGTCGCGCACGACCTCAGCGATGCGCAGCACACTGCCGCTTCCCATCTTCTCCGTGTTGGCCTTGAAGCGCCGGGACCAGTTGCCGGTTTCCTCCTCGACCTCACCGCGCAGCACGGAGTACACGGCCTCCACCCCGTCCATGTCGATGACGTCGCGCACGCCGACGACGTCCACATTCTCAATCGGCAGCTCGATCGTGAGCTCGGACTGGTGGATGTTCAGGGTGATGTATTTCCTGTCCTCACCCTTGATCTTCCGATTCGTCACGGCGGTGATCGTGGCGGCTCCGTGGTGTGGGTAGACGACTGTCTCTCCGACTTCGAAAAGCAATGAACGCACTTCCTTAATCTGAGGTTGAGGCCAGGCCTGCTGCCCGGCGCTCCGGCACAGCACGTGCTGCACCGGATGGGGACGACGACCAGATCCACTGGGTTGCGCGGGACCGAGTTGGCGACTCGGAATAGAGCGTGCTTCGCGAACCCCAGTGAGGTCGTCTGTGGCTTACCTTTGGGATTATCTCACAGACCCCTGTGAAGGTCGTGTGCGCACGGCTTTCCGTCGTCAGTTGCGGCCCGACGAACCACCCAAAGACCTCAGGATCGCTTGAGCTTCGTCGGATTCGAGTCGCTCCCGGAACACCGCGATCTCCTCGTCGATGACGGCCAGGAGCCGCTCCCGTTCGTTGTGCAGAAGCGTGTGGGCGGCGCGCAGCGCCTGGGGCGGTTGTTCACCGAGACGTGCGGCCAGCGCGAGAGCCATGGCGAGCGCCTCCCCGTCGGGCACCACCCGATTCACGATTCCCGCACGTTCTGCGACCTCGGTGGTGAACGGGTCGCCGAAGAGGAGCAGTTCAGCGGCGAGCTTCGCCCCGGCGGACCTGGGCAAAAGGTGGGTCGATCCGCCTTCCGGGGTGAGGCCGAGCGGCACAAACGGAAGGCGAAACCTGGCCGAGCGGGCAGCCACCACAAGGTCGCAGTGCAGGAGCATCGTCACGCCGATCCCGACCGCGTCGCCCTCCACTGCGGCGATCAACGGAGTCTCGATCAGCACAAGTGTCCGCAGAAGATCCCGGGCAGGGGTCGGGTCGCTGTACCGGAGGAAGTCTCCCAGATCGTTTCCGCTGGAAAACGTGCCCTGCGCTCCGGCAAGCACGATCGCGTGCACGCTCTCCGTGGCATCGGCATCCTGCAGCCCGGACGCGAGCGCCGAATACGACTCGAGGTCGAGCGCGTTCTTTCTGTCCGGCCGGTCGATGGTCAACAGGCGCACGCCGGGCTGCGGCTCGGTGACCACGATGCTCATGGACGTCAGTTCGCTTTCGAACAGGTGTAGTCGGCGGCGCTTTGGCCCTTTACCCCGGGCAGGAGGTCCGCGGGGGGAAGGGAGGGAGCAGGGGAACCGGAGGCCTGAGGGTCCGGCGTGACGACGGGTTTGTTCGGATCCTCCACGGAACCGACCCCGGTATTGCCCGCCTCCAGCGTGAACGGCTGGTCCGCTTTGATCCGGTCGAACAGCGCCGTGGCGAGAGATTTCACCGGTGCAACCTTGCCCGAATAGACCCCGCCCTGACCGGTGACGCCCGGATACTGCACAAACATCACACGATCCAGCGGCAGCTTCTTCAACACTTGCGCCATCGACACCATCGTGTTGAGGTTCCTCAGGCTGTTGGACACGGTGAGGTTTTCGCTTGCCACGGTGGCGATGTTGTAGAGCCTTCCGAAGTCATTGAGGACGCCGTCCGACTTCATGGTCCGCACGAGCGAGGACATGAACACCTGCTGGTTGCTGATGCGCCCCAGATCACTTCCGTCGCCAACGCCGTGGCGGGTGCGCAGGAATGCCAGGGCCTCCCAGCCGTCCAGAGTGTACTCGCCGGCGGAAGGCAGGTTGATTCCCGAGTAGGGGTCCACGACGGGTCCGTTCACGCACACTTTCACCCCGCCGATGGCGCTGGAAATCCTGGCCACGCCGGAGAACGTGACCTCCGCGGCAAACTGGATGTCCAGGCCGGTGAGCGCCGTCACCGTCAGCACCGTACAGGGCAGCCCGCCGTAGAACAGCGTCACGTTGATGGGCTGCGCGGACATCGAGTAGAAGCTGCCGCCCTTGGGGTCCGGGCAGGACGGGATTGGCACGACGAGGTCCCGCGGGAAACTGACCGCCACGGCATTGGTCTGATCCTGGGAGACGTGCAACAGAATCGTCACGTCGTTGAGCTCGGTGCTCCGATCCTTGCAGCCGTTCGGATCCTCGCACCGGTCGCTGCCCACGAGCAGGATGTTGAATCCGCCCTCGTACGCGCCCAACTCCGGCGGCGGGCCCTGGGTTTCGCCCACGATCGTCACCGTCTTGATTGTGCTTTCCAGCTTCCACACCGCATAACCGGCCACGCTCACGCCGCTGACGAGCACGACCGCCATCGCGGCGCCGAGAATCTTTAGCGCGGTGAGCCACGGCTTACTTCGGCGGAGGCGTCCATGCCGCGCGATGGCGGTCAGACCGGCAGCGCTTCGCCTGTCTGGTATGTTCTCGCTCATCGGCTTCTCCCCGGTTGCGGCAATCTGTGGTGTGCGGAGGGCGTGGGATTCGAACCCACGAAGGCTTTCACCTCACCAGTTTTCAAGACTGGCTCCATCGGCCGCTCGGACAGCCCTCCCAACGCGAGACGCGCCGCTGAGATTCTAGCCGACGGAGGTTGACCGGTCGCTGAGGACGACTCCGGGCAGCGCCGCCAGCACGGGTACAAGCCCGTCCTCCAGGACCGGATCCGTCACCTCCGTGGCGACGGCTTTGACCTCATCCGGCGCCTGACCCATTGCGACGGCCCTGCCGCGGTCGCCCGCCCATTCGAACATTTCGATGTCGTTTCGCCCGTCGCCCACCGCGAGAACACGGTCGCGCGGAATGGTGTGGATGCTGCGAACGCGCTCCAGAGCCGTCCCCTTGTTCACGCCCGCGGGGGCGATATCGAGCCACGCGGTCCAGCCGATGTAGTAGCTCACCTGGTGAAGGCCGAGCGCTTCGATGATGGAAAGAAACTCATCCGGGTCCTGCCCCGGCGACACGACGACGACGCGCGTGGCCGGAGTTCCCATCAGGTCATCGAACTCCACTTCCGTGGCGTTGGTGAGGTTCCACTCCGTCATGCCCTCGGTGTACAGGCGATGCCCTTTCGCATCCTCGACGAGGAATCGACCCTTGGGCAGACCCTTGCGGATCCGCCGGAGCACGGGCCCCGGATCGAAGGTCTCGACGAGGTCGCGACGGTATCCGGCTTCCGACTCCGAGTCTCGCTTCATCGTGATTGCGCCGTTCGCGCACACGACGTACTCCGGCGAGAGCTCCAGCGACTCGAGAATCGGCTTCGTCATCTCCCAGGATCGACCCGTCGCGAGCGTCACGATATGGCCGGCATCGCGCGCGGTCTGCACCGCGTCGAGCACGACGTCGGTCAGTGTTCCGTCCTCGTAAATGACGGTGCCGTCAATATCGAGCGCAACGAGCCAGACATCGTCCCGGGAAAGTACCGCCGTCTCCGCCACCAATTAACTGACCGGTCCCGCTGTTTCGAGGCCGCCGAGATAGGGCTGGAGCGCATCCGGAATTCGCACTGATCCGTCCTTCTGTTGATGGGTTTCGAGAATCGCCACGAGCCAGCGCGTGGTTGCCAGCGTGCCGTTCAGCGTCGCCACGGGCGCGGTCTTGCCGGACTCGGTGCGGTATCGGATGTCGAGTCGGCGCGCCTGATAGGTCGTGCAATTGCTCGTGCTCGTGAGCTCCCGGTAGGTGCCTTGCGTGGGAACCCAGGCTTCAATGTCGAATTTGCGGGCAGCGCTGGATCCCAGGTCTCCAGCGGCGACATCGATCACCCGGTAGCTGAGCTCGCATGCCTGCAGCATCTGTTCCTGGAATCCGACGAGGCGGTCGTGCTCCGCCTCGGCGTCCTCCGGCAGAACGTAACTGAACATCTCCAGCTTGTTGAACTGGTGCACGCGCAGGATTCCGCGGTTGTCCTTGCCCGCCGAGCCCGCTTCCCGCCGGTAACAGGTGGACCATCCGGCGTAGCGCAGCGGCCCGGAGTTCAGGTCGAGGATCTCGTCGGAGTGGAAACCGGCGAGCGCCACCTCGCTCGTTCCGGTGAGGTAAAGGTCGTCAGCCGGAAGGTAGTACACCTCGTCGTCGTGCTCGCCCAGGAAACCCGTGCCCTTCATGATTTCCGGCCGCACGAGTGTGGGGGTGATGAGCGGGGTGAAGCCCTCGGCGAGCGCCTTGTCGAGGGCCATGTTCATGAGCGCGATTTCCAGTCGCGCGCCAATGCCGGTAAGGAAGTAGAACCGGCTGCCGGAAACTTTCGCGCCCCGGGTCACATCGATGGCCCGCAGCGCCTCGCCGAGCTCCACGTGGTCCCGCGGCTCGAAGTCGAACGTCGCCTTCTCGCCGACTTCCCGCAAGGTTGTGAAATTCTCCTCGCCGCCCGCCGGAACCCCGTCGATGATCGGGTTGGCGATCGAACCGACGACCGACACGAACTCGAACTCCGCCTCCGTCACCGCCTGATTCGCGTCCTTGACTTTCGCCGCGAGCTCCTGAGCTTGAGCGACCAGGTGCGCCTTCTCCTCCTTCGCGGCGGAGGCGACCGTTTTCCCGAACGCGTTCTGCTGGGCGCGCAGATTCTCGAACTCGGTGAGCGCCGAACGACGCCGGAGGTCCGCCTCCAGTGCCGCATCCACCAACTCGACGGAATCGCCTCGGGCGCTTTGCGATCGCCGAATGGCATCCGGGTTTTCGCGCAGCAGTTGGGGGTCAATCACCTCCCCAGTCTATTGAACAGTTCCGTGACGTACGGTTGAGACGTGGCGCGCGCAGGGGTGACAGAGTCCGGCCGTGACTCGACCCGGAAACCTTTCGCTGCCGTCGTGTACAACCCGACAAAGGTTGAGCTGCGCAAGTTGCGTCGACTTGTCGGGAAGGCCGAAGCGGATTCGCGTTGGGCGCGCACGAAATGGTGTGAAACCAGCAGGACGGATGCCGGCGCCGGCATGGCACGCGACGCCCTCTCCAAGGGCGCGTCGCTCGTCCTCGCCGCCGGCGGCGACGGGACGGTGCGTGCCGTCGCGGAGGCACTGCGCGGAAGCGGTGTCCCGCTAGGGCTGATCGCCGCGGGTACCGGCAATCTGCTCGCCCGAAACCTGGACCTCACAGTGACGAACCTGGAGTCTGCGGTGGCGACCGCCTTCCGGGGCAGGGATCGGGCGATCGACCTGGGCATCGCAGAAATCACGCGGGAGGACGGCACCCTGGAGTCCCACGGATTTCTGGTCATGGCGGGGCTAGGACTGGACGCCCGCATGATCGCGAAGACGAACGCGAAACTCAAGAAAGCGGTCGGCTGGCTCGCCTATGTCGACGCGGGGATGCGGGCACTGCCCGAACTTGAGCCTGTGCGGCTGCGCTACCGGCTGGATGATGACCCGGATCGCACACTGAATGCGCACACACTCATCATTGGGAACTGCGGAGCGCTGCCCGGCGGAATCCTTCTCCTTCCGGAGGCCGAGCTGGATGACGGCATCCTCGACATCGCCGCGCTCAAACCGCGCGGCCGATTCGGGTGGCTTCGGGTGTGGAACAAGATCACGTGGGAGAACGGCGTGCTGCGCAAGAGCGCAGCTGGCCGCAGGATCATCGACCTGACCGCGGATGTGCGGGATGTCGCCTACTTTCGCGGCGCACGCCTGCACGTCGAGCTCGAACGGCCGGAGGCCTTTCAACTGGACGGTGACGAGTTCGGGAAGGTCACTGCCGTCGAATGCTACACCGACCCCGGTGCGCTCATCGTGAGGGTTTCTTCGTAGCGCGGCGCGCGTGGTTCCTGGCGTGGAGGAACAGCAGGCCGGCGATCGTGCCGAACCCCACCAGGAGCGCAGGACCTTTCAGGGTGTCGGCAAGAGCTTGCAGGAAACCCACGACGGGTCCGGGATCCGGGCGACCCGGCGGCGGGTAGAAAAACGTGGACTGCCACACTCCCGCAGAGTACGCACCCACCACGAGCACGACTCCGATCGTCCACAGCGCCCCGATCCACGGATTGCGCTTTTTCATTCGGGCGGACTCCACGACATCGCCCGGCGGAACAGAAGGCCGACACCGGTGGCGAGCCCCACCGTGACCATGGGGCCGGAAAGCGCCCACCCTGAGCTTTGGAGAATTCGCGGCCATGTCCAGCCGCCATCAATCGCACTCTGACTGTAATTGAGGCCGTTTGCCCAGAATGCCACCGCTACTCCGCCAACAATGAGCACGGCGGCGAACACCCAAAGCGTGCGCTCGAACGGGTTGGGATCCGGGCCCACCTCCGCCGGTTCAGCCTCTTCGGGCGCGAGGTCCTCCGGCGCCATCGTGCCGTGGGCCGCTTCATCGTGCGCTGCACGGTCGCGTGCACCCGCCACCGGCGCGGGCGGTCTGGGCGCGTGCGTTTCGGCTTTCTGCTCGAAGCCCGGCTGGAATCGCGCGTCGAAGCGCGGGTCGAAGTTCTCAGCCACGATCCGATTCACCAGAAATCAGCCCACGGAGCCAGTCGCGCGCCTCAACGAACACGTCATCACGGTAGCGCTGATCGAAGGTCGTGTGCACGTTGTCGGCCCGCGGATACGAGCCGAGGAAGATCACGTTAGGGCTGAACCTCTTCAATCCGAGCAAGGCATCCGCGACGCGCTCATCGAGAATGTGGCCATCGAGGTCGATCACGAACCGATACCTTCCCAGTGTGTCGCCGATCGGACGCGACTGGATGAGGCTCAAGTTGACCCCTCGCGTCGCGAACTGCTCCAGCAGGTCCAGCAGCGCGCCGGGCGCATCCGATGGCAGCTCGACGATGATGCTCGTCTTGTCCGCGCCCGTCGCCGGCGGGGTGGGAACCGTTCGGCTCACGAGCACGAAACGCGTCACGGCGTTCTGGTTGTCGCCGATTCCGGTCGCCAGAACTTCGAGGTCGTGGTGCGCGGTGATGCCGGGGGGCGCGATCGCCGCATCCGCGACGCCCGGCTCATCATCGAACAGGCGCGCCGCAGCCGCAACATTCGAGCTCGCCGGAATGTGGCCGTGGCTCGGAAGATTCTGCTCCAACCACAAATGGCACTGGGCGTAGGCGACCGGGTGGGCATTGACAACCCTGACGTCGGAGAGGGCAACCCCGGGTCGCGCGACGAGCACGAAATTCACCGGCACGAGGTATTCGCCGATGATGCGCAGCCCAGGGATGTTCGCCAGGGCATCCTGCGTCGCGCTCACTCCGCCCTCGACCGAGTTCTCGATCGCGATCATCGCGGCGACGCTCCGGCCGGCGACGACATCGTCGAGCGCCTCGCCGACATTGTTCACGGCCCGCCACACCTTTCCGGCGGCCGCGGACACCTGCGCGAGCGCGGCCTCCGTGAACGTGCCAGCGGGCCCAAGAAAGCTGTATGTCTCGTCGGAAATTGTCTCAGGCATGGAAGTGAGTCTATTGATGCGGGAGAGTAGGCAGATGAACGCTCGCGCAGGAACGCCAGCCACGGCGGCGGATCTCATCGATGTGACCGAATTGCTTGACGCCTACCACCACCGAACCCCGGATGTCACCGTCGCCTCCCAGCGCGTGGCGTTCGGCACGAGCGGCCACCGTGGGTCCTCCCTCGACACGGCCTTCAACGACGCCCACATCGCGGCGATCACCCAGGCCATCGTCGAATACCGCGAAGGCCAGGGAACGACGGGGCCCCTGTTCATCGGCTCGGACACGCATGCTCTGAGCGCCCCGGCGCAGACCACGGCGCTCGAAGTTCTCGTCGCCAATCGAGTCGACGTCCTCGTCGACGAATTTGCGGACTGGGTTCCCACCCCCGCGCTTTCGCACGCCATCATTGCCCACAATGCAGCGGCAGCGAATGGGAGACGGCCGCTCGCCGACGGCATCGTCATCACTCCAAGCCACAACCCGCCGCGCGACGGCGGCTTCAAATACAACCCGCCGCATGGTGGCCCGGCGGACGGCGACGCGACCGGATGGATCGCGAACCGCGCCAACGAGCTCCTCGCCGGTGGCAATCGCGACGTGCGCCGCGCCGAGCCGTCAGCGGTCGGGACATACGATTTCCGCGGCCACTACGTCGACGATCTCGCGAACATCATCGACCTGGACGCCATCCGCGGCGCGAACCTGAAGATCGGCGCGGACCCGCTGGGCGGTGCGAGCGTGAACTACTGGTCGGCGATCGCCGAGCGCCACCGCCTGCCGATCACCGTCGTCAACCCGGCGGTGGACCCGCGCTGGGCGTTCATGACGCTCGACTGGGACGGGAAGATCCGCATGGACCCCTCGTCGCCGTCGGCCATGGCCTCGGTGCTCGCCCGCCGAGGCGACTTCGACATCCTCACCGGGAATGACGCCGACGCCGACCGGCACGGAATCGTCACGCCGGATGGCGGGCTCATGAACCCGAACCATTATCTTGCCGTCGCCATCCGGTACCTCTACACGCACCGGCCGGGGTGGCGGACGGATGCCGCGATTGGCAAGACCCTGGTTTCGAGTTCCATGATCGACCGCGTCGCCGCCTCCCTCGGGCGGCGGTTGTGGGAGGTGCCGGTCGGATTCAAATGGTTCGTCCCCGGCCTCGTTGACGGTTCCGTCGCTTTCGGCGGCGAAGAGAGCGCCGGTGCGAGCTTCCTCCGCACGGACGGAACGGCGTGGACGACAGACAAGGACGGCATCCTGCTCGCGCTTCTGTCCAGCGAAATCAGGGCCGTGACCGGGAAATCCCCCTCCCAGCTGTATGCGGAACTCGTCGACGAATTCGGCGACCCCGCCTACGAGAGAACGGATGCGGTCGCCACGAAGGAGCAGAAGGCCGCCCTCGGCCGACTCACCGGAACGGACATCGCCGCGACCGAGCTAGCCGGCGAGGCGATCACCGCGAAGCTCAGCGAAGCCCCCGGGAACGGGGCGGCGATCGGCGGTGTGAAAGTCGTCACGGACAACGCATGGTTCGCCGCCAGACCGAGCGGCACGGAAGACGTCTACAAGATCTATGCGGAGTCATTCCGTGGTCCGGAGCATCTCGCCCGGGTGCAGGCAGAGGCAAAAACCATCGTCGATGCGGCGCTCGGCGGCCGAGCCACGTGAGCCAGCTGCGCGGCTATTTGGCGTAGTCCGGCGCATCCGGCAGACCGAAGAATTCCTCCATCGTCGCAATGCCCGTGTTGTGCATTTCGGTGGAGAGCTCCACCCCGACATAGCGAATATGCCACGGTTCGTATACGTAACCGGTGACGTTCGCCTTCCCTTGCGGATAGCGGATGATGAACCCGAACCGCCACGCGTTGGCGGCGAGCCAGATACCCTGTGGCGTGTCGCCGAAGCATTCCTGAATGTCGCACTTGCTCGGGTAGGCCGCGACGTCGGCGGTCCAGCCAGTCTGGTGCTCGCTGTACCCGGGTCGCGCCGTGTCGGAGTCCGCCCCGGCCTGACCGTACGCGGCGACGGCGCGATTGTAGATGCGGGTTTGCGACGCGAAGGAACGGTAGGAATTCTGTACCTGCATGGTGCCGCCGCCTTCCGACTCCGAAGCGGCGAACAGGGCGGCGATCGCCGTGGCGGCGGCCGGCCGCAGGAGCGGCTCGGTGATGTACCGGACTTGCGCGTCCACCATGTCCGGCGGGACATAGTCGATCGGGTTGAGCGGTCGGAGCTTGTCGTTGACAACCCACAGGCTCGTCGGGTCGTCGAGCGAGTACTTCGTCTTGTCGAAGAAGGACTTCACCTTGTCCACGGGCGCGGGTAACACGCTCGCGGTCGGTGTTGGCGAGCTGCTGGCGATGGGCGTCCGCTCCGGCGCGCACGCGGCCAATCCGACTACGACGGCGATCGCCGTCACGAGTGACGCGATTCGGCGGGTCCGGGCTGCGAGCATGATGACGATCCTAGCGCCGGATTCCGGGGAGCCCCTTCAGCATTCGTGGGGCGGCGTTCCCCCGTCCGAAGCCGCACGGCGACCCGGGCCAATTGATACTCTTCAGTGCAGCGGGCGGGCCGCACGCCGCCTGCACCTGCGGGGAGAGGTCACGGTGAATACAGAAGCATCCAGTGCACCACCTGCCGGACCCGCGGCCGCCAGACCCTTCCCCGAAGGATTCCTGTTCGGTGTGGCGACCGCCGCGTACCAGATCGAGGGCGCAGCGCACGAGGACGGGAGAACCGACTCGATTTGGGATGTCTTCTGCCGCGAACCCGGTGCCGTCGTCGGCGCAGACACCGGGGATGTCGCGTGCGACCACTACCGCCGGTATGCCTCGGACGTGGCCCTCATGGCCGACCTGGGCCTCCAGACCTACCGGTTCTCCACCTCCTGGTCCCGCGTGTGCCCGGATGGCGGAGCGGCGAACCGACAGGGCCTCGATTTCTATTCGCGGCTGGTCGACGAACTCCTGGCCCGCGGAATCACACCGTGGCTCACCCTGTACCACTGGGATCTGCCCCAGGCGCTGGAGGAGGGAGGCGGCTGGGCAGATCGCGATACCGCGCACCGATTCGCCGACTATGCCGGGGTGGTTCACGACACCCTCGGCGATCGCGTAACCGCGTGGACCTCCCTCAACGAACCGTGGTGTGCGTCCTTCCTCAGCTATATCGGCGGCGAACATGCCCCCGGGCGACAGGATGTGCGTGCGGGCCTCGCCGCCGCACACCATCTGCTGCTGGCGCACGGATTGGCCACGCGCGAACTTCGATCGCGCGACGAGAGCCTCCAGCTCGGAATCACACTGAACCTCACGGTCGCGGATCCCGTGGATCCCACCGACCCCGGCGACCTCGATGCCGCGCGGAGGATCGACGGGCAGTTCAACCGGTTCTTCCTCGACCCGATCTTCCGCGGACGCTACCCGGAGGATGTCGTCCGGGACGTTGAAGGCTACGATCTCGAATCGATGATCAAGCCGGGCGATCTCGACATCATTTCGACCCCCATCGACGCCCTGGGCATCAACTACTACCACGGAGATTTCGTCAGCGCCCGGCCCACCGAGAGGCAGCTGACCACGGCCGCGCCGTCTGCGCGGCCGAAGCGGTCGCCGTTTCCCGCAGCGGACGGCGTGTACTGGCATCCGCGCGGGCTGCCGGAAACCGCAATGGGGTGGGAGGTTCAACCCGAGGGGCTCACCCGGCTCCTTCGCCGAATCCACGACGAGTACACCGCGCCGGCCGACGTGTCGATTTCCGTGACCGAGAACGGCGCAGCCTACGACGACACCGTCGAGGCCGATGGCAGCATCAACGACACCGATCGTGCCGAGTTCCTCCGCGTGCACCTGGGCGCCGTCCTCGACGCGATCGATGAGGGCGTCAGGGTCGAGGGGTACTTCTACTGGTCCCTGCTGGACAACTTCGAGTGGGCCTGGGGCTATGCCAAGCGGTTCGGCCTGGTGCGCGTCGACTATGACACTCAGCTGCGCACCCCCAAGGCGAGCGCGCTCGAATACCGCAGGATCATCGCCGCTCGGGCGCTGTGACCGCATCGGCCGGTTCCCCGGACCGTTAGCGGCTCTCCTCCTCGCCGAAGGTGACACCCGCGGACGTGAGGCGCCTTCGGATTACTCCGATCGCGTCCGCGCTCTCGTCGACGAGCACGAATCGTCGGCCGAGCGCGGCCGCGACAACTCCGGTAGTTCCGCTCCCCGCGAAGAGGTCGAGCACCCAGTCGCCGTCGCGGCTGGATGCCTGGAGGATCCGCCGCAGGATGCCTTCCGGCTTCTGGGTCG